>MDSV01047728.1_pt1 | contig 23537 bp, 22 predicted proteins | sample 810851 | NCBI WGS metagenome assembly MDSV01 (sample SAMN05326640, study PRJNA326480) | marine metagenome | isolation source: seawater | place: Atlantic Ocean: North East | collected 2012 | reverse complement strand
GTCATCGAGCGCAACAATTCCGCCGAATCGGACAGTGATGTCTGAGACTTCGAGCAACGCCACGCGTTGCACCCCCTCTCTCTCCTTGAACGCACAGGCTCATTGCCCAGCGAATGCGAAAGTTACCAGCCTGAACCGGTCACGCAAGTTTCGTTTGCCTACTTCTACTATTTCAGTTCTGCTTTCTTAGTCCAAATAGAGACTAAAAGCGTTGATGACGCCGATCTATTTTAAGGATTCCTCAACTAAAAATGGGAATTAATAAGTTTTTTGTTCGGGGAGGAGGACTCGAACCCCCAACGACTGGACCAGAACCAGATGTGTTGCCAATTACACCATCCCCGATCGGACGGGCTCAATAGAGCAGAACGGTCAGGGTAGCGCGGCCCATTTGGGCCAACAAACAACGACCCCGTGCGAGCACCCCGCGTTTGCCCTACGCCGGATCGAGCTTGGCACGCGCAGCTGCAATTCGCTTTAGGACTGTTTCGCGTCCCAATGCGTGCATCGATTCGAACAACGGTGGGCCGACCAGTCGACCGGTCACCGCCACCCGAATCGGTGCTTGAGCTTTACCTAGCTTCATATCATGTGATTCGCCGATGGCACGCAAGGTTTCATGCAAGACATCTACATCCCAGTCCAAGGTCGCAAACGCTATTTTCGCGGATTCGAGAATCAACGGTGCTTCATCTGTCGTCATAACCTTCTCCCAAGCACTGTGATCAATTTCAGGCGTCTCGAGAAAAAAGAAATCCAACTGCGGTGGCCCTTCGGACAACACGCGAGTCCGTTCCTGAACTAAGGGAGCAACTTGCGATAACCGGTCATAGTCAACTGCGGAGCTCCATATCTCGTTTCTCAACCAAGGAGTTAAGGCCTCCGAGAATTCTTCTCGTGTCATCGAGCGGATGTAGTCACCGTTAATCGATTCCAACTTCTTGACGTCAAACATTGCCGGAGAGGGGTTGACGTCTGACAACCGGAATAGCGCTGCGACTTCTTCGATTGGTCGCACTTCAATGTCATCTGGTGGCCCCCAGCCAAGTAGGGCCAAGTAATTGATCATTGCTGCTGCTAGGACACCTCGATCTCGATAACTCTCGAGGGCAACATCATCTCGTCGTTTTGAAAGCTTCTTTCGTTGTTCGTTCACGATTAGCGGCAAGTGAGCGAACTCGGGCATGTCCGTCGCTCCAAGAGCTTGTCGCAGCATTATGACCTTTGGGGTGACATTGACAAGATCCTCACCCCTGACGACATGGGTTATCCCCAGATCAAAGTCGTCTACCGCATTTGCGGTGAAGAAGGTGGCGGTACCGTCCGCCCTCCTAACGACGAAGTCTTCAATGTGTTGGTTTTCGAAGGTGACAGTTCCTCGAACGGTGTCATTCCAAGATGTGGTGCCCTCATCTGGGACACGAAAGCGGACTGCCCCGTCATCGACGTAAGTCAGCCCGTCCGATATCCATCCCTCAACGGCATCGTTATATAAATCTGCTCGTTCACTCTGCCTCACCGGTTCGCCATCAAAGCCGATTTGGAGCCATTCGAGAGACCGATAAATATTGTCAATTAATTCTGGTCGGGCAAGTGCGGCATTGGTGTCTTCGATCCGAAGGATCAGTTGGCCCCCGGTACCTTGCGCTACAAGCCAGTTAAATAGTGCTGTGCGCGCTGAGCCGAGATGGAGTGACCCAGTCGGGGCCGGGGCGAAGCGAAGACGAGTGGTACTCACATGCTTGAGGGTACGAGAGTATTTAGCTCGTTCAGACTTCCCTGCCGAAGATCTCTAGGAGCTGAGTTTGATCATCTGCTCCGGGAGAAGGTGGTCTTGGTGGATCGAAGAGTTCTGGCATCTGCGCCATTTGGTCTCGTCGCTCCCGAGCCCACACGAGTGCTGCCGACACCACCTCATCATCAATCCGGTCATCTACGCCTAGTCCGACAGCCAAATCCCACGCATGGACTGCCAGGTCACAGGTCCTAATTCGAAGAAATTCGATAGTTGGAATCGCTTGCTCTCCTAGTTCAACTTGTCCTTCTGTGTCGGCTTCCGCGAACGCTGCTACGACATTTCGCCACGAAACTTCCCATGCCATTTCGGGATCTTCAACTACGACTTCCGCAGTAATCGACATGACGTCTTCGAATGGGGCGCCTTCAAGGATGTGAGATGCGCGCATATTTTCGACGACACAATGGGCGACTAAGTCGTATACATCCCATTCATCGCATGGAGTTGATGCTTCCCAATACTCGGGGAGAATTTGCCGAATTCGGTAATCCACTTCGCCGGCGGCCAATTGATGAATCCGAAGCCACGCCGCGTCGGGAATTTGCTCACTCAGCACTGTCCGGTGCCACAAGAGGGATCAGAAGGGTCGACCCAGAGGCCTGAAGGGCGTCCATGTTGGGCCAGTAGACGCAGTACCGGCGGTGTCGCTATATCGACATCGAGTGACTCGAGTGATGGCCACACAGTTACGTCAGGTTCAATTACCGATATCCGGTCGACAAGAAGGTCATCCAATCCTGTTCCGGCTCTAATGGCCTGCTGGAGGTCGTAGCCGAGCACTGTGAGTTCTACTATTCGCTGCCACAACAACTGACGATGTTGAGGGCTGAAACCCGACTGGTGATCCAAACCCGAGGCGACAGTTAAGACCGTCCGAATCGATTCGACCACAACTTTGACGGGTTCTGTTCCAAGGTCAACCGATTCTGGAACTGTTTGGCCTGTTAATTCAGCAGCGGTTGCCAGGTTTCCGTCAGCTACCTGACACAGCAAGTCACCTACTGTTAAGTCGTTCATGGGGGCAGCTAACGGCATAGGGAGGTGTTCCCATGCTGGCAAACGCATGCGAGCAGCAAAATCTGTGCATGCGCGTCTGTGAAGACGAAGTAATTCACGATCAGGTGTTGAGTCATTCATGACAACTCCAATAGTGACGTCCAGTCATTCGAATACTCCTCTTCCAAGTCGCTGGGCGACATCTTCAAGGTTCGAATCGGAACAGCACCAACTAGACGGCGCACATCTGAGTAGTGATGTGATTCAGATAGCCCTTCGAAAAGCCGAGATCGCACTCTGAGCAGTTCCGTATCTGCAGAGGCATCAAGAAAGCCCCAGATTCGGTAGGCCATCTCTAGGTCATGCACGACAGGGGCCCGGCCGAATATCGATGCTCTTTTGAGAGCTACTTGAACGCATCCGCGTTCAACATCATCTAAATGTTCATGCTCAGTGATATGGAGCTGTTCTCTGAAATTCCGACAAAGACGCAACGCGTATCCTTGGTCGGGGCCTTGGTGGCCCAAGGAACCACCACTCGGCTGCGCGGAGCCAAGGTCTGCGGGGCGACGATTCACCCAGCTTGACGGGACAACATTCGGTGACCGATAGCTGCTCGCTTCTTCCGTCGCCGGCAAAGGTACGTGTCTAGGGGCTGCCATAGGAGATCAGTTTAGAGAACTGTTGCCCTGTGCGCGGTGTCGATAAAGCGCATAGACCAACGCGTCACGAAGAGCGAGCCACGAAGCTTCGATAATATTCTCTGATACTCCAATGGTGGTCCATGTGGCCTCTGAGTCGGCACTGTCGACTAATACCCGGGTGACAGCGCCAGTCCCGCGGTTCGTGTCGAGGACGCGCACTTTGTAGTCGGTGAGGTGAACCTCGGCTAGCTCCGGATAAATATCAATCACTGCGTTCCGGAAGGCGTTGTCAAGAGCATTGACTGGCCCGTCTCCTTCTCCGACGGTGATCATACGTTCCCCGCCCACAACTATTCGCAGGGTCGCTTCGGTGTCGAATTGTCGATCTTGCCCTCGCTCCACCAAAACTCGGAACGATTCCACATCGAAATAGTCGAACTCTTCCCCTGCAGCCCGCCGCATCATCAGTTCTAGGGAGGCATCCGCTACTTCGAAGTGGTAGCCCTCATGTTCTAATCGTTTCATTTCTTCTACGACTTCGACCATTTGTTTATCTTCGATTTCTATGCCCAACTGTTCAGCTTTTAATTCAACTGATGCGCGGCCCGATAAATCGCCTAACAAGAACCTGGTGCTGTTTCCAACGGCAGACGGGTCTACGTGTTCATAGCTATCGGGTCGCCGAGCAATTGCACTGGTGTGTAGACCGGCCTTATGCGCGAACGCTGATGTCCCAACATACGGCTGCTGATGTTGTGGGGGCATGTTCATCAGCTCAGCCACATGGTGCGACACCGCCGTCAATCTCTCAATGTGATCTTCGGGCAGAGTTTCGATCCCCATCTTCAACGTGAGATTCGGCACCAGTACCGTGTTGTCACAGTTGCCGGTGCGTTCTCCGTAACCATTGATTGTTCCTTGAACATGCGTGGCGCCCGCAACTACGCCCGCCACCGCATTGGCAACTGCGCAACCTGTGTCATTTTGTGTGTGCATTCCAATTTGGACACCATCGAAGTGTCGTACAACATCGCTGACGATTTTCTCAATTTCGTGCGGCAACGATCCACCGTTGGTGTCACAGAGAACTAGACAGTCCGCGCCCTTAACCGCTGCCGCTTCCAAAACCTGAAGAGAGAACTCTGGGTTGCGTTTGTACCCATCAAAGAAATGCTCTGCGTCGAAGAACACACGGAGACCTTCAGCCTTCAAAAATTCAACAGAGTCGCCAACCATTGCGACACCTTCATCCAAAGGCTGTCGCAATGCCTCGGTTACGTGATAATCCCAAGATTTTCCGACAATACAAACAGTGGAAGTCCCAGCTTCGACCAGAGAAGACAATGTTTGGTCTTCGTCGACGCGACCTTTAGGTCGACGGGTTGATCCAAAGGCTACGAGTTGGGAATTGTTGAGTTCGAGTTCGGTCGCGGCGCGTTGGAAAAATTCTTCATCCTTGGGGTTGGAACCAGGCCACCCACCTTCAATCCAATGAACCCCGAGGTGGTCGAGTTGTCGAGCCACTTTTAGTTTGTCGTCAGAGGAAACCGAGATGCCTTCGAATTGAACTCCATCGCGCAAGGTTGTGTCGAAAATCTCAACCTTCTCCGGCCAGGAGACATCCCGAACCCCTTGACGATCAACTGAAGGTTGGTTTTTTTCTTCGGTCATTGAGCCCCCTCAGAAATATTCGCAAGAATTGCTGCAGCAATTTCTTCCGTCGTGCCGCTGCTTGGGATGCCTTCACAGGCCGCATGTACTCGTCGAGCAGTATCAACGTCACCCAAGAATTCGAGCATCATCGCGCCCGACAGCACCGCTGCTGTTGGGTTCGCCAGTCCTTGGCCTGCAATATCTGGAGCGGAACCATGGACGGGCTCGAAAAGTGATGGAGCGCTGCGCTCCGGGTTGAGATTCGCCGACGATGCAAGTCCAATTCCACCAGACACCGCTCCGCCGAGGTCGGTGAGGATATCTCCGAACAAGTTGTCGGTAACGACAACCTCGTAGCGCGTCGGATCTTCTACGAAGTAGATGCAAGCAGCATCAACATGGTTATAGGCAGTTTCGACATCGGGGTATTCCACGGCTACTTCTTCGAATGTCCGTTCCCACAGATCTCCTGAAAACGTCAATACGTTGGTCTTGTGAACTAATGTGAGGTGCTTTCGCTCTCGACTTTCGGCCAGTTCAAATCCATAACGAATGCAACGCTCTGCGCCTTTTCGAGTGTTCACAGAGCCTTGGGTAGCGATTTCATGAGCTGTGCCTTTGCGAAGGAAACCGCCTTCACCCGCATAGGTTCCTTCTGTGTTTTCTCTGATCACAACAAATTCGTGACCATCAGCAAGAACGAATGGCCTCAAATTGACGTATAGGTCAAGTTCAAACCGCGCTTTCAGGAGAAGCCCTCGCTCGATTACGCCCGGGGGAACTTCGGGAGTGCCAACTGCGCCCAGCAGAATCGCGTCGTAAGCACGCAACTCCTCAAGTATTTCATCCGGAAGGACAACTCCGTCTTCGAGGTAACGGAACCCACCTAAACGAAAGTCCGTGGTGTCTAGGTCCGCGCCGGCTGCTCTCATGACATCAAGCGCTACCGATATCACCTCGGGTCCGATGCCGTCTCCACCTATAACTGCGATCTTATGAGGCACTTATTTTCTCCTAGTTCGGTTTATGGACAGAGGTTGATGGGTCAGGCCTTGGGGGCCCTATTAAAGGCAAAGACCGCCCCCGAGGGACGGTCAATAAGCGCACACGTTAAACGTGTGCGCTACGAAATAATGATGGCGGTCAGGTATGCCCTCACAACCTCCATTGTCGGCAACTTAGGGCGTCACGTCAAACTGATTACTGAACAGCTAGCAGAAACCTAAGCTGCAGTTCACACGTCAAGTCGAATTCGATAGCATTTAAGAGTGGCTGAATTGCAACACCTTTCTCCTGAAGCCCATGCTCGTCTTGCCGCTGAGTTCAAAAATCTCACAACTCGCGGCCGGATCGACATTGCCGACAAGATCGAAGAGGCGCGGCTGCTCGGAGATCTCTCAGAAAACGGTGATTACCACGCTGCAAAAGAGGAGCAGGGGAAAATGGAGGGGCGGATCCTTCATCTCGCTTCGGTTCTCGAGAACTGTGAAATTGTGGAGCAAACCTCAAGCGATTCGGTCAACCCCGGTGTCGTGGTGGAAATCCGTTTCGAGGGTGACAAGACAACAGAAAAATATCTCTTCGGCTCGATAGAGGAACGCATCGAGGGCTTGGAAGTTATTTCACCTGGTTCTCCTATGGGTCAAGCTCTTGGAGGCGGTGTGGTCGGCCAAGTGGTTGAGTACGAGGCGGGTGCGGGCTCTTTGTCCGTCGAGATCATCTCGATCGAGGCATAAGAAGTCTCGATGAGCGGTGACGCAGCAATTGCTCCCAGAGAGGCATCGCAACAAGACGACCAACAAAACCGTTTAGTTCTGCCGCGGGGACGTCACTATGAACTGCCAGGGCGCGGACGTACCTTCGCGCGAGTGGTCGAAGCACCACCCGGCGCTCCAACAATTCTGCTGCTTCACGGGTGGACGGCAACGGCTGACCTCAACTGGTACAGCAGTTATTCCGCGTTAGAGGGTAAGTACGGTTTGGTCGCTCTCGATCATCGCGGCCATGGCCGTGGTATCCGTTCCCAGGGGCCTTTTCGCTTAACCGATTGCGCTGATGACGCTGTCGCCCTTCTCGACGAACTTGGAATAGATCGTGTCATAGCTGTCGGATATTCAATGGGGGGGCCAATAGCTCAACTCATCTGGCGACGACACCCGAAACGAGTATTAGGTCTTGTAATGTGCGCAACGGCCGCTTCTTTCAGCACTACAAAGCAGGACCATGTTCGGTTCGCTGTGATCGGCACATTGGCTCAAGCAGCGAAGGTAATCCCTAGGGCATTACGCCAATTGATTAGTAGTCAGCTCCTCACAGGAAAGTCGGGTAAAGACCTCCGCCAATGGGCCATCGGCGAGTTACGTCGCCATGATCCGTTGAAGCTGATTCAGGCCGGTCACCGCATCGGATTATTCGACAGTCGACGCTGGCTTCGGACAATTGATGTTCCTGTGTCTGCGGTCATAACCACAAGTGACGAGGTGGTGTCAGTCTCACGACAACGAGAGATGGTTGAAGTGATTCCCGGGGCAACTAGTCATGAAGTTGACGGCAGCCACACGGCCTGCGTTGGTAAACCTCAGGCGTTTCGAGAGGCACTTTTATCAGCAATTACAGATGTCTTGACAAAGTCCAACTGGACTGAGGCGGGCACAGACTGACACAGTGATGTAGTGCCCTAGTGGCGCAGTAGCACGAAACCAAAGGATCTAGATGTCCGGTAAGACTCTTAGCGACAAGGTATGGGAACGTCACATAGTACGGAGTGGTGAAGGTCTGCCCGACCTGTTGTACATAGACCTTCACCTCATTCATGAGGTGACTTCCCCTCAGGCTTTCGATGGTTTAAGGATGAACGGCAGAAATGTCCGTCGACCCGATTTGACGGTAGCTACTGAGGATCACAACGTACCTACCGAAGATATTCATCTCCCGATTGCCGATGAGATCAGCAAAAAACAGGTTGAGGTGCTAAGAGAGAACTGTGAGGAATTCGGTATCCAGCTGTACCCAATGGGTCATCCTGGTCAGGGAATAGTCCACGTCATCGGGCCGGAGAAAGGCCTCACTTTGCCGGGGATGACGGTGGTGTGCGGAGATAGCCACACTTCAACTCACGGCGCATTCGGGGCTCTAGCGTTTGGGATTGGCACATCCGAGGTAGAGCATGTACTGGCTAGTCAGACTCTTCCCCAAAGTCGACCTGGCACAATGGCAGTTAACGTCGAAGGTGATGTCCCTGCAGGGGTGACCGCGAAAGACATCGTCTTAGCCATTATCGGGCGGATAGGAACCGGTGGCGGGATCGGTCACATCATTGAATATCGCGGTTCAGCCATCCGAGCCTTGTCAATGGAAGGTCGAATGACTGTATGCAACATGTCAATCGAAGCAGGTGCCAAGGCCGGTCTAATAGCTCCCGACGAAGTGACTTTCTCTTACTTGGAGGGTCGACCACATGCTCCTCAAGGAAAAGACTGGGATGAAGCTATGACTGAATGGGGCAGTTTGGTAACAGACAACGACGCCGTCTTCGACAAGTCAGTCGAGATTGACGCAACTCAACTGGAACCCCACGTCACTTGGGGCACGAACCCTGCCCACGTCATACCTATCAGTGCACCAATCCCGGGACCCGATGCTTATTCAGATCCGGTGGAGGCCGGAACCGCTGAGCGGGCTTTGGAATATATGGGTTTAACCGCTGGAACCAAATTGGGTGATGTCTCGGTAGATACCGTCTTTATCGGGTCCTGCACCAACTCTAGGATCGAGGATCTTCGTCTAGCTGCTGGGGTGGCCGAGGGCAGAAAAGTAAAGCAGGGCGTTCGGACACTAGTGGTTCCAGGTTCTTTCGAAGTTAAAGCTCAAGCCGAAGCAGAAGGACTTGACCAAGTGTTCAAGGATGCTGGCTTTGACTGGCGAGAACCGGGATGTTCAATGTGTTTGGCTATGAATCCCGACAAGTTAGAGCCAGGTGAACGCTCAGCGTCAACTTCAAACCGGAATTTCGAAGGCAGGCAGGGGCGTGGCGGAAGAACACACCTCGTTTCACCAGCAGTAGCTGCGGCAAGCGCTATTGCTGGCACCTTTGTGACCCCAGACGATTTGGACTGAAAGAGGATTAACAATGCAAGCAGTTCGAGTACATGAAGGACGGGCAGTCCCTCTCGACCGAAGTGACGTTGACACGGACCAGATCATCCCAAGCGACTGGCTGAAACGAGTTGAGCGCACCGGGTTCGGAAAGGGATTGTTCTCGGAGTGGCGAGACGAACGGGACTTTATCCTCAATGACGAAAAGTACGCCGGTGCATCAATCTTGGTCGCAGGGTCCAACTTTGGAACGGGATCATCACGCGAACATGCGGTCTGGGCACTCATGGATTACGGATTCATGGCCGTGATCTCTCCCCGGTTTGGCGATATTTTCAGAAATAACGCAACAAAGAACGGTCTGATTCCGTGTCAAATCAGCGAGGACGGAGCCTCTAAACTGAGAGAGGCACTCCACCGAGATCCGGACCTATCCGTGACTGTTGATGTCGAACGACTAAAGGTGCTGGTTCCAGCGATCGAGCTCGAGGAAGACTTTCCGATGGATGACGCTACGAGGGAACGTTTCCTTGAAGGGCTCGACGACATCGGAATCACTTTCCGAAGCGAAGATTCGATCGATGGCTACGAAACCGAGCGATCAGGTTGGCTTCCAACTACTCGCTAACGATTATCCCCGAAGGTCACTATCCGAGCTCGACTACTGAAGCCGACTGGATCCCCTTCTCAGACCTCAAAGTTTCGAGGGTCTCTTCCGCTATCGAATGATCTGACGCCAGCGCCATCAAGGCATGATCTCCTGCTCCATCGCGTCCCAAGCCCATAAACGAAATATTGACATCCGCCTTACCCAAGATGCCCCCTACGGTTCCGATCATTCCGGGGAGATCATCATTTCTGATCACCAAGATGTGGTTCGCCAACGGCACCTCAACTGAATGATCGTCGATCATCACAATACGCGGCTCATTTGCTGAGCGGACCAGGGTCCCCGCTACCGCATGGGATCCTCCGCGCACTTCAATAAGGTTGCGGAATTCTCCCGCGTCGCGAGCACTCGAATCACTCACGACGATGCCTAGTTCATCGGCCCTCTGGAACGCGTTGACGAAAGTGACCGGCCCGTCACAAGATTTGTCGAGAATTCCGCGGAGCGTCGAAAGAACCAGGATCTTGGTGTCATAGCCACCGATCTCACCCGCTACCTTCACCTCAATTTCACCCGGCAGCTCACCAACCAACCCGTTAAAGAACGCTCCGAGCCTTTCAGCGATCCCTAAATACGGACGTAACGCGTCAGATGCTTCGTCAGCTGCAATGTTGACCGCAAACGGAACAAAGTCTCCATCAAGAGCTAGGGCTACCTGTTCAGCGATCGTGAAGCCGGCTCGATCTTGGGCTTCGTCAGTGCCCGCTCCTAGATGCGGAGTAACGACCACATCAGCTCTACCAAACAAGGGTGAAGCCAACTTAGGTTCAGTATCAAACACATCCAACGCTGCTCCGGCAAGATGGCCCCTGTCCAATGCATCGGCCAGATCATCTTCGACGATCACACCTCCGCGAGCTGCATTCACTAAGAAAGCACCTGGTTTGAATTTGGTAAATCTTGAGGCATCAAACAAACCGAGTGTGTCTTCAGTCTTTGGTAGGTGCACACTCACAAAGTCCGACCGAGCCAAAAGCTCATCGAGTTTCACCATTTCAGCGTTGACCTCACGCGCCGACTCAGAACTGACGAATGGATCGAATGCAAGAATCTGCACGTCGAACCCACTGAGACGTTGGGCCACTAACCGGCCTACTCGCCCAAGGCCAACTATTCCAACGGTCTTATGAAACAATTCGACGCCTGTCCAAAGACTCCGCTCCCAGCGTCCCTCAACTAACGCCCCGTGGGCCTGAGGAACATTGCGCGCAAGAGCTAACAGTAAGCCGACCGAATGTTCAGCTGCCGATACCACATTCGATTCCGGAGCATTACAAACCAAAATTCCGCGAGAAGTAGCTGCTGCCGTATCAACGTTGTCTAAGCCAACTCCAGCTCTTCCAACAACCTGCAACTGTTTTGCGGCATCAAGAAGTTCGGCATCAACCTCGGTTGCAGAACGAATAATTAAGGCATCGAAATCGGCAATGCTTGACCGAAGCTCCATCGGCGACAGGTCTAGTTGTACTTGAACGTCGTGACCACGGGCTCGCAGAAGTTCCAGTCCCGTATCTGAAAGTTTTTCAGTGATCAATACCTTCGCCATGTCAGTTAGTAACCAATTCGCCTATCCGGCTTATTCCCTCGACTAAGTCTTCTATTCCCAAAGCAAATGAGAACCGCGCATATCCGGGTGCTCCGAAAGCCTCGCCCGGCACAAACGCGACCTTCGCCTCTTCCAAAACGATGGTCGCTAGGTCCATGGTTGTTTCGGCTTCACGCCCCGCCACGTCGCGGCCCAACAATCCAGCTAGCGAAGGAAACGCGTAGAACGCTCCTTCTGGTTCAAGGCAATCCACTCCCTCGATTTCATTCAGCATCCTGTGAATAGTGACTCTGCGCTCATCAAATGCCGCGCGCATGGTGGCCACATCCTCAAGACCTCCACTAAGTGCCGCTGTGGCCGCAACCTGGGCAATGTTGCAGACATTGGAGGTGGCATGGCTCTGCATATTTGAGGCCGCCTTGATGACGTCAGGTGGCCCGGCCATCCAACCAACTCGCCATCCCGTCATCGCATACGTCTTGGCCACTCCGTTCAAGACGACGCATCGATCCAAGATCTCGGGCACAACTACTGGCATCGAATGATGTTCTGTTCCTCCGTACACAAGGTGCTCATATATTTCATCAGTAATGACCCATATACCGCTATCGGCCGCCCATCGTCCGATCGCTTCGATCTCCTCTTTCGGATATACAGCACCCGTCGGATTTGATGGTGAGACGAAGATAAGTGCCTTGGTTTTTGTGCTTCTCGCCGCCTCGAGTTGTTCGACGCTCACCCGGAAACCCTGATCTGCGCCTGCGAGTACCTCTATCGGAACCCCTCCAAACATGCGAATCGACTCCGGGTAGGTCGTCCAATATGGCGCCGGCAGTATTACTTCATCTCCTGGGTCAATGAGGCTCATCATCGTGTTAAAGACTGCTTGCTTTCCTCCGTTGGTAACCAGAAATTGAGCCGGATCCAGCTCCAACCCCGAATCACGAACTGTTTTTTCGGACAGTGCTTTCTTTAATTCAGGAAGTCCACCCGCAGGCGAGTAACGGTGATACTTAGGCTCCCCGCAGGCCGTGACGGCAGCCTCAACTATATGAGGCGGCGTCGCAAAATCAGGTTCTCCAGCTCCGAACCCGATGACGTTTTGTCCCTCTGCTTTTAGAGCTTTGGCCTTGGAATCAACAGCTAGGGTCGCGGATTCGGCGATCTGTCCGACAGCGGACGAAACTCGGTTATTCACGGATAGGCTCCTAAAGGCTAGGGACCCAACTCAAATGGCCCACCGACATAGTGGCAGGCGATGAGCGCGATCGAAACTTCAATTTCTCTTCCCGCCGAATTACTTCCTAAAGATGGGCGTTTCGGCTCGGGTCCGTCGAAAGTTCCACAGGACGCTATCAACGCCCTTTTTAAGATTGCTCCTAACTATCTCGGCACTAGCCACCGGCAAAACACGGTGAGAGATCATGTGTCGCGACTTCGTAATGGTCTTTCTACTTTGTTTCAACTGCCGACCGATTGGGAAATTGTTTTGGGGAACGGTGGGACAACTCTGTTCTGGGACGCCGCTTCTTTCGGCCTAATCGAATCGGAAAGTCAACACTTAGCTTTCGGCGAATTTTCTTCAAAATTCGCAACTGTTGTGCAAAAAGCGCCTCACCTTGGAGAGCCAGAAATAATTAGTAGTGAGCCGGGTACTTGTCCTTCAGCCGTCGCTTCGAATGTCGACACTTACGCCCTTACCCACAATGAAACTTCTACGGGTGTAATGGCGCCCTTGAGTCGTCCAAGTAACGACGGCTTGGTGCTCGTTGACGCCACGTCTGCCGCTGGAGCTATTTCTTGGGATCCAAACGATGTTGATTGTTATTACTTCGCTCCCCAAAAAGCGCTCGCTTCGGACGGGGGTCTCTGGCTCGCTGCTTGTTCCCCTGCTGCCGTCGAACGGATTGAACAACTGTCTTCTAGTGATCGTTGGGCTCCGGCTGGGCTAGATCTAGGCATCGCCCTCTCAAATTCTCGACAAGAACAGACCTACAACACTCCAAGCCTCGCGACCATCTTCCTCGCGGCAGAAACGGTCGAATGGATCAATAACTCCGGTGGACTCCCCTGGGCCGAGCAACGATGCTTACACAGCAGCGGGATCATCTACCGATGGGCAACCGACCGGTCATTTGCTCAACCATTTGTAGTAGATGCCGGCCAACGATCTCCGGTCGTCTGCACGGTTGACCTCGAAGGGGTCGATGCGGACGCGGTCAGTGCTGTCCTTCGAGCCAATGGCATAATCGACACCGAGTCGTACCGAAAACTTGGCCGAAATCAATTGCGGCTAGCTACGTTCCCTTCGATAGACCCTGATGACGTCGAAGCCTTGTGCGCTTGCATCGACTACATCGTGGATGCTTTGGATTAGCTAGCCCACACCAACCTGATCTCATCAACACTCTTAGCAATTCACATTCCAAGAAATTGTTTCTCAGCCTCTGACTCAGTTCAGATACGACTGGTCAGGGTAAATCGAGAGCAGTCTTGCTGCTGACCTTTGTCTAGCCAACACACTCCGCCAGCATTCAGACGGATCACACGTCAACTCGTCCGGCGTCGAGTCGAAAGTCCACCAGGCCCCTTCTTCTATCTCAAGACGTAGTTGGCCAGGACTCCACCCTGCGTACCCAAAGTAGAAGCGAACTGCGTTTATATCTATTTGTGTCAAATCCATATCTACTTCAAGGTCCAACATCGAGATTTGCTCGGTTATCTTGCTTGATCCACTCACAACAGAAGATGTGGGCACTAAGGCCAGCAAAGCATCTGGCTGAACTGGTCCGCCCACCAAAACGGTCGGGGAGGACAACTCCGATGTCAACCAAGTCGGCAGCAGCGATTCAAGTGACTCCGTAGAAGGACGATTAAGGACTACGCCTAAAGACCCCTCCGGACCGTGTTCAATCATCAATACGACTGATCTACGAAAGTTCGGATCCTCCAATTGCGGTGTCGCGACCAGAAGGCAGCCCCGATCAGGGACGACTACAGGTGTGACTAGCGGCTGTGCCACGTCACTAGAGCCTTGGTCGTCCAACAGGCAGCATTGAAACTAATGAACTCCGGTTCGTTTATTTGACGTCGCCACCTGAAGCTTCAGTCACATCCTGTTTTCCGGCTGTTATCCAAGGCATCATTGCCCTCAGTTCGGCTCCTACTGCTTCAATCGGATGTTCTTTCCCTTCCTCTACAAGCCGCTTGTAGTTGGGAAGGCCGTTTCTATTCTCTTCAATCCACTCGTTTGCGAAAGTGCCATCTTGAATTTCTGCAAGTATGCGCCTCATTTCTGCACGAGTTTCATCGGTAACAATTCGGGGCCCTCGAGTTAAGTCGCCGTATTCAGCTGTCGTCGATATCGAATACCGCATACCGGCTATCCCGGCTTCATAAATAAAGTCCACTATCAGTTTCACTTCATGCAAGGTTTCGAAGTACGCGGACTCAGGCTGATATCCAGCCTCAACAAGAGTGTCGTATCCGGCCCGAATTAGCTCCGTCAAACCACCGCAGAGCACAACTTGTTCTCCGAACAAATCTGTCTCAGTTTCTTCCGCAAACGTGGTAGTCAGAACGCCGCCTCGGGTACCACCAATTCCCTTGGCGTAAGCAAGGGCGTCATCTAATGCATTGCCTGTCGCGTCTTGATGAATGGCCACAAGGGCAGGAACTCCCCCACCTTCGGCGTACGTTCGACGAACGTTGTGACCAGGACCCTTAGGAGCAATCATCCAGACATCAACGTCATCAGGAGGCTGAATTTGGTCGAAGTGAATATTGAATCCGTGAGAGAACGCTATGGCATTTCCGGCCGACAAGTTTGGTGCGATGTGTTCCGAATAAATGGATGCCTGCTCCGTGTCAGGAAGAGCCATCATCATCACGTCGGCTCTTTCTGCTGCCTCAGCGATACTGAGCACAGGAAGTCCTTCAGCCTCAGCTTTCGCGGTCGAAGATGATCCTTCACGAAGACCTACTACGACATTAACCCCACTGTCGCGAAGGTTTAAGGCATGGGCATGTCCCTGTGAGCCGTAACCCATAATTGCGACAGTTCGGTTAGCGAGATGACTCAAATCCGCATCGTTTTCGTAATAAATGGTGGCTGGCATCGATGTGCTCCTGATTAGTAAAAGCCGCTTTTCGGCTTGAGACCCGTTCGTTTCCTAGAGTAATTCTGAGCCACCAAGGTGGCCTAATGCAATCCGACCCGTTCGTTGAAGCTCGATAATTCCGAATTTGCGCAATGCTGTCTCGCAAAGATCAAGCTCAGTTGGGTGGGCGTGAACACTGATTATTAATTCTTCTTCATTTGAATCGACCACTGAGCCGTTGAACTGATCAATTACTTGTCGCATAGCCTCAGCATCAGTCGATGCAACCCGCGCAAGCATCAATTCTCGTTCGACCGAGGACCCGGCTTGCAGCTCAGTGATATCCAACACATTCACCAGCTTGTCGAGTTGCTTGGCTATTTGCGTTGCATCAGTGTTGTGAACATCTACGACGATGCTAATTCGACTCCGTGATGGGTCATCAGTCGGTGCGACAGCAAGGGAAAAGATATTAAAACCTCGTCGACTGAATAACCCCGCTATTCGAGCCAAGACCCCAAACCTATTCTCAACCAAAACCGACAAGATGTGAAGGTTTTGCTCACCACTGGTCGCGGCTGAGCCTGTCATGAGGGCGCGGAGCCTTTTGCCTTGGCATCAGCGTCACCCTCAGGCCCAAGAATAATGTCGTCGTTTGATCCTCCGGCAGGAACCATCGGGTAAACCTTTTCGAATGCGTCTACCCGAAAGTCGATAACAACGGGTCGGTCATTGATTGCATTTGCTTTCTCGATCGCAGACAACACTTCTTCAGCGGACTCAACTCGAATACCCGCACATCCCATAGCTTCTGCCCAACCGACATAGTCCGGATGATCCGGACTTAAGTAAACCTCGCTGTAGCGCTCGTCATAAAACAGCTCCTGCCATTGTCTGACCATGCCTAGGTAAGCATTATTCAAGATTGCAATCTTGACCGGGATGTTCTCAGCTGCCGCAGTAATTAGTTCCTGCGCAGTCATTTGGAAACAGCCGTCACCATCAATAGCCCACACCATCCTATTTGGTTGGCCTGCCTTCGCTCCAATTGCAGCGGGCACAGCAAACCCCATAGTCCCAAGACCCCCAGAATTGACCCACGTATATGGGTAGTCAAATTTCCAGAATTGACTTGCCCACATCTGGTGCTGACCGACACCGGCCACCACGATGGTGTCATCTGGCGTGTTGTCTCGTAGTTGTTCAAGTACAAACTGGGGTTTCAGCGGGAAACCACTATCAGCTTGTTCATACTGCAGCGGATGCTGTTCTTGCCAACCGCTGATAGTGGATTTCCATTCCGAACGATCCACCTTAGACCCACCTGAAGTTTCATATTCTTCAACTAACGCCTCTAGGGCCAAGAGCGCGTCTCCCTGTATTGCCACATCGGGGATTCGAACTTTGCCATGTTCGGCAGGATCAATGTCCACATGGATGATCTTGGCATCAGGGGCAAAAAATTCAGTGTTCCCAGTAACCCTGTCATCGAAACGCGCTCCAAGGTTGATTAACAAGTCGGACCGTTGGAAAGCCATAACCGCTGTGTAATTCCCATGCATACCTGGCATCCCGAGACAAAGCGGATCTCGATCTGGGAACACTCCGCGTGCCATCAAAGTCGTAGCCACATGAATGCCAGTTAAGTCAACGAATCGTTTCAAGGCATCAGCAGCGTGAGCCTTCAGTAATCCTCCTCCTGCATATATGACCGGCTTCTCGGCAGCGCGAATGAGATCTATCGCTGCACGAATTTTGTCTGCATCCACATCGGTAATCGGTTGATATCCGGGCAAATCAATTTCGTCCGGCCAATACCATTGCATGATTTCGTTACTGACGTCTTTGGGCACATCAATCAGCACTGGGCCCGGTCGACCCGTGGTGGCTATATGAAATGCTTCCTTAACTATTCTCGGTATATCCGCGGGATCGGTAACCAAATAGTTGTGCTTGGTCACCGCCATCGTGATGCCGGTTGTATCGCATTCTTGAAAAGCATCTGATCCGATTGAACCAAGAGCAACTTGGCCTGTTATCGCCACCATGGGTATTGAGTCCATGTAGGCGTCGCAGAGGGGAGTCACAATATTGGTGGCGGCGGGACCACTAGTGACAATCGCTACGCCTGGCTTCCCAGTGACATGCGCATAGCCCTGAGCCATATGGCCAGCACCTTGCTCATGCCGGACCAGAACGTGGCGAATTTTCGAATCGAGAATCGGGTCGTATACGGGCAGGATCGCTCCACCAGGAAGACCGAACATGACCTCAACGTCGCACATCTCAAGACTCTTTACGAGAGCTTGAGCGCCGGTCAGTTCCATGAGTCTTCTCCTAATGACAAATTCAGATTATTGATAGCGGTGGGATTTGGGTACAGCCCGTAAACGGAAATGGCCCCCTAGGGGACCATTAACAAGCGGGATCGAATGACCCGCTTACGCGGATACTACGAGAAAGCAAGTAAAGCGAGACTGGTCCGTATCTGATCGCACGAAACCATTTTGGCGGCGCGAAATGCCAGTCGCAACTTCAGAAGCCAGAACTCTCTCCGGTTTGACGAACTCACAGCTAGATTCAAGAGCCAATGACACGGCTGTCAGGCACCACTCGCTTAATGTTTTTGGCCTTTGTGGCGATCGCCGTAATCGCGATATTCCAAACCTCCACCTCAAATCCTGAGAGTTCCATTGACCGGAGATACGAAATTTGGTGGCAACCGGAAACAGAAACGTCGACCAATTCGCAAGACTCCAGAGAATTTAAGCTCTCCAACGAACCTTGCCCCAACAACATCCCGTTGCTCGAACCAAAGCAAGTCGATTCCGTCGACCTAGAACTGTCTCTTTTTCTTGACTTACCCGGGGCTATCGCATTGGTCTTCTTTGATGCCGAAAATGGTTTCGTGGCTCAAAGGAATGGTCTCGTTTATGCGTTTAATCCAGCGGGGGTCTCAGCTGTGCCTGTCATCGACAAAACTTCCGACACCAGCAATGAAATGGATCAGGGACTATTGGGGTTAGCGATTTCACCCGATAAGAACTGGTTGTACCTCAATCGAACTGACTTGCGCGGCTCGAGCGTGATCACGGCTCATTCTTTGCAGTCAGGTATGTCAAATCTGGGAGGGGGGGTGGAAATCATCGTTGTCGACCAACCATCAGCGATGCACAACGGTGGTGATATGGCGTTTGATTCTGAGGGCCGTTTACTTGTGTCTTTCGGCGATGGAGGGGGCTTGGGCGACCCAAACGGTCATGGTCAGGATCTGTCGACGCCTTTGGGGGCCGTCCTGCGTCTCGATGTAGACCCGAACCAATGGCCGCCTCACAAGCCAGCGGTTGGAAATCCAGACCTTGGCCCCGGTTCTGATCCTCGAATTTGGGTCAGCGGCGTTCGAAACCCTTTTCGTTTCTCATTTGACGAAGTCACGGGTGACTTATGGCTCACAGATTTAGGTCAACAATGTGTTGAAGAGCTAAACGTTTTGGCCTCGGCCGACGCGGGCGCCAATTTAGGTTGGAACCTCGTGGAGGGCTCAAGGCCGTTCCTCGGGCGCCATAACCCGTCCCTGCGCAGCCCAGATTTCGAGTACCGCCACGGACGGGGCCGTTGCGCGATCATCGGCGGATTCGTCGTCCATGGAGGACCCCACCCAATTCTTGAGGATCGTTACCTGTTTACCGATATGTGCGGGGCCCAGTTGATGGCTTTGAAGTTGGATGAGGACCCGTCGGTGCTGGCACTCCCCCTACACGCATCTCAACCAGTAGCTTTTGCCGCAGGGCATGCTCAAGATCTTTATCTCATCGACCTTGCCAGCGGTGTGTGGCAGATAAACCTCAAAGAGTGAGTCAGATTGTTTCGCCGAACTCCACATGACCGCGCCATTTTGGTTGTCGCGCTTCCTGCTTTTGGTGCATTGATCGCCGAGCCCGTTTATGTGCTGACCGACACAGCAATAGTCGGTCATATCAGCACCGAGGCACTCGCTGGCCTCGCAGTCGCAGCCGCAATCTTGTTAACCGTCTTTTCCATGCTTATCTTTTTGGCCTACGGCACCACAGGAATAGTCGGCCGCCTTCTCGGCTCAGGTCAAAATCAAGAAGCTGCTTCCCAAGGTGTCCAAGCGGTGTGGCTCGCCATTTTCTTGGGTGCCGTCGTCACCGTCGGCATCGCGATCTTCTCCGGAGCCTTGGTGGACCTGTTTGAACCAAGTGCCCTTGTACGAAAAGAAGCATCGACGTATTTAAGAATTAGCTTGGTCGGACTGATCGGGCAGCTCATAGTGATGAGTGGAACTGGCTACCTGCGAGGTCTGCAGAATACGCGCACTCCCCTCATGGTGGCCCTCGCCGGGGCCCTGATAAATCTAGGGTTGGAACTGGTTTTGGTGTTCGTATTCGATTTAGGTATCGCCGGGTCGGCATGGTCGACCGTGGTTGCTCAATGGTTATGTGCTTTCGCTTATCTGGCAGTTATTTTCAGAGCGTCACAAAAACTTAAGGCGTCAGTCCGGCCTGATTTTCAACGCCTCTTGCGCTACGCGCGCGTTGGATTCCATCTGTTCGTGCGCACTAGCGCTCTGCGCGCATCGTTTCTGCTCGCCGCCGCTATAGCGGCACGGAAGGGAACCACGCAATTAGCGGCGCATCAGATAAGCATAGAAGTTTGGAGTCTGCTCGCTTTGGGTTTGGATTCGGTGGCCATTGCTGGTCAAGCCTTGATCGCGAAGTTTTTAGGTGCCGGTCAAGTCGAAACCGCTAAGGCCGCTAGCCGTCGGATGATCGGCTTGAGCGTGCAACTCGGATGCGTGGGCTGCGCCCTGCTCTTGGCTGCCCGTTCGCCAATTGCGAAGTTATTCACTAACGACCCAAGCGTGGCAGAATTAACCGGGTTTCTTTTTATTTTTGTCGCTCTGAGCCAGCCTCTGAACGCTCTAGTATTCGGGGTTGACGGGATACTGATCGGCGCAGGAGATCTCCGATTCTTAGCATGGGCGATGATCAGTACCTTTATAGGGTTCGCAGCTCTCGCGTTTGTTACTGCGAATCTGGGGATGGGTTGGCTTTGGGCCTGTCTTGTTGCCTTAATGGTCTTCCGGGGCGGAGTGGTATGGGGAAGATTCAAACAAGAGGGCTGGATTCGCGTTGGCGGTGACTAGCACTCCACCAACCACTGGACCAGATCTAGTGCTACAAACTTGTACTGCAAACAGAGATAGAGGTTCCTATGCCATCGATCGAGGTGATCGAGGACATCGGCAGTCGCCATCAGGCACGTCTGAAGGCAGCAGCCCTCGGGTCCTGTCAAAATTTATTGAAGGCTGGGGCGACTAGGCGTGGGCGACGCGTCATCTCCGAAACTGTGGGCGTAGCCGAGAGCCGGGTCCTTGAGTGGGTAAACAAAGCGGACCTAATGCGAATAAACGGCATCTCTACCCGATACGCCCAACTACTAGAGGCTGCCGGAGTTGACTCAATACGTAAACTTCGAAAACGTCGTCCTGCACAACTGCACCAATCACTAATTACTGAAGATGCAAAGCGTCGGAAACGATTAGTTAATCGTCTGCCTTCGAAAAAAGAGGTAAGCGCCTGGATTAGCCAGGCCAAGAAACTTCCCCAAATCGTGAAATAGATTAAGCGAAGAAGTTCAACCCCTGCGTTGTCGAAGAATCGATGAGACCGCTTTACCGTCAGCTTGCCCCTTTGACGCCTTCATGACAGCCCCTACGAATACGCCCTGGACCTTTTCTTCTCCCTCGCAGAACTTCTCCCACGCGTCTGGATTCTCCGCTATGGCGGCATCAACCATCTCTTCAAGTTCCGACGAATCCATTGATTCAAATCCATGCTTCTGAGCTATCGAGGCAGGGTCAAGTCCACTTTCGACCATCTCAGCAAGAACCATTTTGCTCTGCGTGGCAGTCAAGGCACCGGTGTGTTCCATCCCAATTAATTCAGCAAAATGAGCGGGATTGAGATTATCTGCTCCATCAATTGCCAGGTTCTGGACTGCATGAATGATGGCTCGGCCAGCGTTAGCACCAAGGTCTACCGCGGTCGAAACCAAATGCGCCAGTCCCTTACTCACGACAGTGGCAGCGGTGTCCATGTCAACCCCGGCAAGAGCGACGAGATTTTCTCTCTGCTGTGCCGGTAGTTCTGGCATAGCTGCTGCGATTTCTTCAATCCATCGTGTGTCAGGATTCAGCAGCACGAGATCCGGTTCCGGAAAATACCGGTAATCGTTAGCTTCTTCTTTCGATCGCAAGGTGTGTGTTCTGCCGTCTTCTGACCAATGACGGGTTTCCTGTTTCGGTTCTTCACCGGCTTCATAAAGGTTGATGTGACGCTCAGCTTCATAGTTCACGGCTCGCTGTAACGACCGCAGCGAATTGAGGTTCTTTATTTCGCAACGGGTACGCAGTTCCTGCGAACCAACCGGACGCACGCTTACGTTCGCGTCAACGCGCATTGACCCTTCTTCAAGGCGCGCTTCTGATGCCTCCGTGGCTATCAGTATTGCTCGGAGTTCTTCGACATAGGCTCTGGCATCTTCAGCGGATCTAATGTCTGGCCTGGAAACAACCTCCAACAAAGGGACACCGGCGCGGTTGTAGTCGACTAGGGCCTCCTGAGCTCCATGTATTCGCCCGTCTTCTCCGCCAAGATGTGTGGTCTTTCCCGCATCTTCCTCGAGGTGAGCGCGTTCGATACCCACACTCGTCCCATTCGGCAAATCCAACACGCCATCAACGCAGATAGGACGGTCATACTGACTTACTTGATAATCCTTAGGCATATCCGGGTAGAAATAGTTTTTTCTGTGAAACACCGATGGTTGAATTTCACAACCCAAAGCCAATCCGATTGTCATAGCTAGTTCCACCGCTCGCCGATTCAAAACTGGTAAGGACCCCGGTAAGCCAAGACAGACAGGGGTGATATTTGTGTTTGGGTCATCCCCGAACCTATTGGGCGCATGTGAAAACAATTTTGTTTCGGTTGCCAACTCCACGTGGACTTCTAGGCCGACTACGACTTCCCAATCGGTCATGTGACGCCTCGCTCCGGGGCCTGCGACTCAACGAATGACGCCGCTTGAAACATCTGGGCTTCACCTAATTGGGGTGCCATTATCTGTACCCCAACCGGCAATCCCCCCTCGCCTGTTCCAAACGGGACCGATATCGCGGGATCACCAACCAGATTGCTAGGTACCGTACAGGTGTCGCATCGGTACATGTTCATCGGGTCGGACCGCTCACCAAATTTGAACGCCACTGACGGCGAGGTTGGCGATAAAAGAAGGTCATAGTTCGCGTAGGCCGCGTCAAAATCTCTCCTGGTTAGAGTTCTTACCTTCTGAGCTTTTCCGTAATAGGCGTCATAGTAGCCAGCGCTCAAAGCGAACGTTCCCAACATAACTCTGGCAATGACTTCGTCACCAAACCCATCTCTTCTGGTAGCTGAATTCATGGCTGCTACTTCGCTGCCTTCTGCCCTCAGGCCATATCGGACACCGTCGTACCGAGCCAGGTTGCTAGAGGCTTCAGCCGGCGCGATCAAATAATACGCTGTTAGCCCGTATTCAACCGCTGGTACCGAAACCAAGTCGACTGTGGCTCCACCAGCTCTCAAAGCATCGGCGGTTTGGTGAACTTGGGCGACGACATCTTCATCAATGCCTTCCAAGAGTTCAGAGACCAATCCAAAGCGAAGACCTTCAACTCCACGCTCAAGACCATCACTGAGGTCGGCTGCCGGCGCGGGGATCGACGTGCTATCCAGAGGATCGTGCCCTCCAATTATTCCCAGTGCTAACGCCGCATCTGCAACATCGCCGGCAAAGGGACCAATCTGGTCAAACGAAGACGCAAACGCCACTAGCCCATAGCGACTGACAAGCCCATACGTCGGCTTTACGCCTACTACTCCACAGAGCGCGGCTGGTTGTCGGATCGATCCCCCAGTATCTGAACCCAATGCCAGGGGAGCGAAGCCCGCCGCTACGGCAGCTGCAGATC
>MDSV01054056.1_pt1 | contig 23544 bp, 13 predicted proteins | sample 810851 | NCBI WGS metagenome assembly MDSV01 (sample SAMN05326640, study PRJNA326480) | marine metagenome | isolation source: seawater | place: Atlantic Ocean: North East | collected 2012 | reverse complement strand
GCGCGCGCAGAGCCTCGAAGGCTCGGCCGGAGGCGACGCGGCGTCGCCGCCGCGCGAACGCGGCGGCGACAGCCTTTTCGGTTTCGCGCGACGCCGCCTCCGACGCCGCCGCCGCCTCGCGCAGACGCGTCGTGTCGCCCGCAATCTCGTCCACGCGCTCCTGCCCGTACTTCCGCAGGCGCTCCAGCTCGCGAAGCGTCCACTGGCGCAGCTCCTTGCTCGCGGCGTGCATCTCCGCCACCTCGCGCTCGAGCGCGGCGCGCGCCGCCACCTCGCGCTGCAGCGCCGCGACAAACTCCTTCGCCACCGCGCCGGACATCGCGTGCAGGACGCTGGTGTGCTCCTTGGTGACGTCCGCGCGCGTGCCTCCCGCGCCCGTGCCCGGCAGAAGCGGCGGCCGCGAGGAGCCCAAGCCGCCCGCGGGCGAGCCACGCCGCGAGGACCGCGCGGACGCGGGCAAAGACCCCGGGGTGAGTCCGACGGAATCCGCCGCCCCGAGAAGCCGCGCCGGCGTCTGCGCCGCGGCGGCGTCTGCGCCCTCGGCATCCTTCGCGCGGCCGAGGCGCACGATCGTCACGCGCAGCTCGAGTTTCGCGAGCCTCCTGTGCCTGAGGACGACGGTGAGACGCGACCATCGCGTCGTTCGCGCCTCCTCCGCGACTCGCGCGTCCAGGAACCACTCCTCCCACGTCCCGAAGCACTCGCCGTGGAAACGCAGGCGGCACGCGCCCTTGCGCGTCGCCTGCAGCAGCTTGCCGTTCGCGCGCTCCGCGCGGAACCCCACGAAGTCCCCGTGTTTGTGCACTTCCAAAAGCGCGTCGTCGTTGCTCCGCAGGCGCTCGAGCGTCCTCGCCGTGGCGACGGACGCCTCCGCCGCGTCGAGGTCGACGCCGAACAAAAACGCCGCCGCGTCGCCTGCGCCGTCGGAATCCTCCTCGCGGCGCACGACGTACGGCTTGCCGGAGTCGGGATCGAGGAACGCGACGACGTCGCCGTCGTTCAAGCCGGACGCGGGTTCGGAGCCGAACTTCACGCCGCGCGCCGCGGTCGCGGGAAGGCCGGCATCGCTCATGGCGACGCGTCCGGGGACCGAGCTCGGGCGCCTCGCGTGAGCGATGGCTCGCCCGCTGGTTCAAAAAGCCGGACAGACAAACCGTCGCCGCTTCCGGGCGGGGGCACGGCGTCGTCTTCCGGCGTGGCCCCTCAGCGACCGCGCGGGCGACCCCGAGCCGGTCGACGTCGGCCCGGACGCGACGCGACGCGCGTGTGTGCCGCGCGACTCGGACGAGCGCCCCGCCGCGCGCTCGCGATCTGACGAGGATGCCGATCTCAACGGACGAAGGAAAGCTCGAGCGAGCTCTTTGGAGGCAACAACGCGAGACTTCCGAGATCTGCTGAGTGCTGACTTGTTCTCGCCGTGCGCGATTTTCCAGAGCGATTCGGGTTTCGCGGTTCTTTTTATCCGATGAACATTTTTCCATCGTATTTCTTCAGTTCCGCGCTCACGCCATGGTATCCTCGAACGGGTCGTACGTGCTGTTCCCGTCTCTGTCCAGCAAGTTCAGGCTCCGCAGGCGCCGCTCCTGGTAGTACTCCATCTGGTCCAGCCTCCGTTCGATCGCGGCGAAGTACCCCATCGCCTCGGCGAGCGCCTGCTTCTCGCCCATGACCACCCGCGCCGCGAGGCGCGCGCGCGGCGTCGCCGCCGCGTCCTCGGCGACGGCGCGGTCCTCGTCGACGCGCGAGGGGTACGCGGCGAGCGCGGCCTCGCACCCCGAGATCATGGTCTGGCACGCCTCGCGCTCGTTCGTCTCGCTCACCGGCTCGGAGATGAGCCCCCACGCCTCGGCGCGGAAGATGGCCTCCAGCAGAAACGCATCCTCGCCCTTCAGGTTGAGCAGTCGGGAGAAGACGCGCAGCTCCGCCGGCGGGTCCTCGAACGCGCGGATCGTGAACGCGGGCGCCGGAAGCAAGCCCGCCACTTCCAGCAAGTCCTGCTTGTCGAACTGGTTCACGTCCGTGTCGGGGATCTCGATCGGCCCGAGCACGTACCCGGGCCTCTGGCAAAACGCGTCGGCGAAGCCGAAATCCAGCGCGAACTGCGAGTCCACCTTCGCCGGGCCGTAATTCACCAGGCACTCCGCGCCCGGCGATAATCGCTCATCCGCGCGGAAGAGCATGGACGGCCCCGAACCTGTTAAAGCACCGCCGAACACCGAACCGAGGCCGCCGCCGTTCAGGGTCCACGTGCTGTTCACCAAGCCGCTGTGGTTCGCCATGTCCAGCCCCGGTATTAACGCGAGGTCGTCGCCCTGGTCGCGCGGCGGCAGGCACCGCGCGCGCAGCGTGCCGAAGGCCCACAAAAACGCCTCCTCGCCGAAAAACTCAGCGGGGAATGTTTGCGCGTTCGCGTCGAACACTTCGGACGCGAGCTGTTTGTGCGTGCCTCGCACGTACGCGTCGTACCCCGCAGCGTTCTGGAACAGCTGCGAGCCCTTCAAGCCTTCGAGTTCGTCGGCGGACCAAAACAGAGGCGCGTCGAGGCGCGCGGGCAGCGTTTGCAGGTATGCGCGCCAGCGCGAGTCGTCGCCCAGCGCCTTCTCGTGCAGGAGCTGCACCGCGAGCTTCACCCACGCGGGCTGGTCCGCGACAAACGCGCCGACCGCAGACGCCGCCGCGGTGGACGGGGTCATCCACAGCGACTCGGGCACCGAGAGCACGGCGTCGCCCGCGGCGATGTCCGCGGCGGCGACGAGCCCCCAGCCCCGGCCACCGGCGCTCGCGTCCACCCGCTCGACGCGCGTCTTGGAGACGTCCACGCCGTTGGACTCGAGCCACCGCCACAGCGCGTCGAAGTCAGCCTGCGCGCGCGTGTCCTTCGTCTCGGTGGCGGTCGCGGACGCCGCGGGGTCGATCGCGAAGAGCGCGCGCCCGCGGCTGGACTTCAACCCGGGCGACGCGGTGGGCACGCCACGCCGTGCGATCGGCATCGCGCGAGGCGACGCGGCCATCGCGGCGGTCGCGGCGGAGAGCGACATGGGGGGGACGGAGATGCGCGTCGAAAACGCCGGCCCGGTGTCCCGATGTCGCGCCCGCTGGTGCGCGTGGGGGACTGAGCGCGGGCTCAGGGTCGTAGCTCGCTTCGAGGAAGTGGATCGTCCCAGAGGATAGCTTTTGCCAGGAAAACACCTCGATCGCGAGGTTGGAGCGGATCGGCCAGCACGACAGAAACGCCTGCGCCGGGTTTCGTTTTCGGAGTCGCAGACCAGAAAAACGTCGCGTTTCGATCCGACGTTTCGAACTCCCCGTAAAAGCGCGCGCGAAACTCAAATCTCGGTCACGCCGATCCTTCTCGGAGAGCTCCCCGACGCGCCTCGCCATTCCTCGAGGTCGCCGACGGGACGCGTCGGGCGATTCGGGATGTCACCGGCGAGGATGGCGTGGCACGCGAGGTACGGCGAGGGCGACGCGAGCGGAGTCCCTTCGAGGTACGCCACGACCGCGCGTGCCGGTTCCGCGATCGGGGCCAGCGCGTACTTTATGCGCGAGGACGAGCGACGCGGTTCAGCGCACGCGCGCCCCGACCCGACGGGGCACGTGATCGCTAAGCAGGCCAGGCGCGCGTTCGAGGCGTCGCGTGGTGAGGACGCGGTGGGCGAATCCGTGCGGTACGTGCGGAGCCTCCGGTACTTACCGCGCGAACGAGGCGAAGACGGCGCCGTCCTCGAAGCGCGCGTGTCTTCGTTCGCCTCGAAAAAGGCGAAGGAACCGGAATCGCCGAACGCGACGTCGTCGGGAACGCCGCACGTTCGCACGTTCGGGTACCCCACCGGCGACAACGGGCTCGGCGCGTTCGAGTTCCCGGCGACGCGGTCGGTGATGTGGGACCCCAGCGCCGTCGCCGAGACGACGCACATCTCCGCCGCCACGCACGCCGCTTCGGTTTCGCTCACCGCGAGCGCCGCCGCTGCGCTCGCTGCGCGGTGCGCGGCGGCGGCGGAGGCGAGCCCGACGGAGGGTACGAGCTCTGCCGTCTCCGCCGCGGCCACGTTCGTCGCCTCGAGGCGCGCCGTCGACCGCAGAGGCGCGTTTCGCGTCTCCGCGGCGCTCGAGATCACCGCCGTCGGGGACGCCGGGCCGAATCGCGCGACCGAGTCGCGCGCCGACGCGACTGACGTCGACGGAGACGACGAGGCTTGGTCCTCACCGGCGGACGTCACGGTCGCGATCGCGGCGGCGCCGGAACAGACGCGCGAATCGATCGAAGCGATGACGAGCTTCGACGCAAACGACGTGTTCGAAGATGGCGAAGACGAGAACGACGAGAACGACGGTGCTAGACGCGCGTCTGTTTTTTCCGTCGCGACGCGGTGGCGCGCGCGCCTCGCCGCGACGACGCGCGCCGCCGCCGTCGCGGACGGCGTCGAGCTCCTGGTCTCCGCGCGCGTTCGCGTCCCGGCGTCCGCGTTCGCGGCGACGCCCATCGCCCCGCCTCGCGTCGCGGACGCGCCGCTGCACAGAGCGCTCGTCGCGGCGCAGACGCGGACCGACGCGCGCGCGACAGAAGAGCGCGCGCGCACCGGGTTCCTCACCATGGACCGGACCCGGCGTCTGATGCTCCTGGACGAAACCGACCCGCGCGCGCTCGACGTCCCCGCGGTGGGCGTCTGGGTCTCGGGGGTCACGAACCCCACGCACCTCGCGGTGTGGGCGGCGTGCCACCGGTTCTGGAGCACCGAAGCGCTCAAGGACAAAGCCACGCAGAGAGGCGCGTTCCTGTGCCTGGTGTACCCTCCGGCGACCGCCGGAAAACGCGAAGACGCCCGGGGGGAGGAAAAACCGGCAAAAAAAACCCGCGCGACTCCGCCTCCGCCGCCGACGTGTTACGACGTACGCCTCGTCGAGCCTCGCGGCGCCTCGCCGAGGAAGCACGTCGACCTCGCCGCGACGTTCGCGTGCGTCCCCGGCGAGGCGGCGGAGGCGCGCCTCGCGCCGCCGGCGGCGATCCGGGTGGAGAGGAACGCCGACGCCGCGGGTTTGGGACGCGGCGACGAGGCGTCCGCCGACGCCGGGCGGGTGACGCTCCGCCGCCGCGGCGACTCGAGCGCGGACGCCGCGGCGTCGGCGTCGCGCGAAGAGACCGCCTTTCGCGCGCCTGACGTTTCGCCGGCGACGCCGGGCCCGAGCCGCGACGGGGCTTTCGAGGCGCGACGAGGGGACCCGAAGCGCGCGAGCCTGAGTCCGGACTGGGCGCCGTTCTACGGCGCCGCGCCGAGGACGTCGTACGAGGCGGCGGCGGCGGCGGCGGCGGCACGCGCCGCCGCCGCCAACGCGAAGCTCGCGGCGTCGAGAGGCGCGACGCCCTCGTCTTTGCTCTCCCCCGCGACGCGCAGTCCCGTCAAACCGGAACGAACCGACGCAAACCTCGCGTCGGGAACGCGCGGCCCGGAAAGCTCGTCTCTTCCCCTGGAGGGCGCGGCGCGCGTCGTCGTGGAGGAGCAGCAGCGCGTCATCGCCGAGCTCCGCGCGGCGGTGGCCTTCCTGGAGACGGAGATGGCTGAGCTGACGCGACCCATCTCGGCGCGCGAGCGGGAGGCGCAGGCGCGCGACCTCCTCGGGGGGCTCGAAGGCGCGACGGATTTCGCGCGCGGCGACGGCGAGCGCGACGCGGAGATTTTCGGCGACGCGGAGGCGGCGACGCGGACGCGGGCGACTGAATCGCGCGCGACCCGGGACGGTGAGAACGACGACGCACCGGCTCTCGGAGGTGCGTCGCCGGTGAGCGGTAAGTCGCCCCTGCGCAAAGCGCTGGCGTTCGCGCGCGGCGGCGAGGCGCCCGAGGCGGACGGCGAGGCGTCCGCGCTTTACGCGTCGTTCCGAAGCGACGAGGTGGACGCGATGTACGGGATGGACACGCCCTTCCCGGGGTCCGTCGCCTCGCCGGGCGACGGGGACGACGCCGCGTCGGACGCGAAGGCGGCGCGGAAGGCGGCGCGCGAGGCGAAGAAGGCGGAGAAGAAGGCGGAGAAGAAGGCGAAGCGGAAGAGCCGCCGGGGGCGTCTTTTCGACGAAGACGCGGCGGGAGCGGCGGCGAGACTCGCGGAGGACTCGCGAGACGCCGCGTCTCGAGAGGAACGCCTCGAAGAAGACGAGGTTCTCGGCGAAGAAAAAGTCGACGCCGAATCCGCCGCCGCCGCCGCCGCCGCCGCCGAGGCGCGCGCGCTCGGGACCCAGAACGCGGCGCACGCGTGTTTCGCCGAGACCCGCGCCGATTTCCCTGCGGCGCCGCAGGGCCTGCCCCCGGACGAGCCCGAGCCTCCCCCGGGACGCCCCGCGCAGCCCAACCGCCGGTTCTCCGAGTCGCCGTACGTGGAGAGCGTCGAGGAGACGGACGAGAAGGGCGAGCGCGTCGCGGACCCGCTTCCGGGCGGCGGCGCGCGGTACCCTGCGGAGCCACTCCTCGCGCACGCCGCCACGGGCTACGCGTTCGCCGACGACTTGGACGCTTCCGACGCCGAGGCGGAGGCGGAGGCGTCCGACACTGACGCGCTCCTGGACGCGTCGTCGCTGATGGTGGACCCCGAGTCCATGGACGGCGAAACCGCGGCGCGCGCGGCGGCGGCGACGCGGCGCGACGCGCTGTTCCGGCTCTCCGGCGAATCGTTCGGTTCGGGTTCGTCCCGTGCGGATCGCGCCGCGAAGGTGGATTCGCACGAGCGCGAACCGCGCTCGTGCGAATCGACGCCGGTCGAAGGCGCGGCGGACGCGGAGGAGACCTCGTCGAACCCGCGCCGCGCGTTTGTGCGCGCCGGCCTGGACCCCATGTACCCCGTGATCGACTGCTCGTTCGAGGACGAGGGCGCGGACGACGAGGACGAGCGCGTGGAGGAGCTCCTGGGAAAGTACGGCGGGGGCGGCGACGACGTCGCGTCGTCGCCGGAGAGGGACGACGAGACGACCGTCTGAGGACACACGCGCCGCGCGGTGGACGTACGCGCGGTGGTCTCCTCGCCGCGTTCGGGTGTATTGTTCTACGGTTAAAAAAACGGAAACGCGTCGTCGTCGCGCGCGTCTCGAACCGCTCCCGCGCGCGCGCGACGTGTTGTGCGCTCGCGTCACAGCTCGTTCTTGAGCTTGCGCAGCGAGTGCGACCCCGGGCCGTGGGTGAGGTCCGCCTCCCCCTGCGCGCGCTCGCCGGCTTTCGCGTCGATGAATTGGATGAACTCCTCGAAATCGATGACGCCGTCGCCGTTGATGTCGATCTCTTCGCAGAACTCCTCGAGCTCATCGTGGGTCATCGAGTGCGGGAGCTGGAACGCCGCGATCACGCGCGGGTGCCGCACCACCTTCTTCAGCTCATCGATGCTCAACGTGCCGCTGCCGTCGTAGTCAAACTTCTCAAAGATCTTCCGACGCGGGTCGGGGGGCGGCCCGGTGTTCCAGCCCCAGTGCCGGAGTTTTTCCATGCGGCGGTCCGCCTTCTGCCCGTCCATTTGCGCCTTGAGCTCGGAGAGGTAGTCCTTGCGCGCCTCCTGAGAAAACGCGCCCTGGGTCTCCTCCGACCGCTTCTCTAGAAACGCCATCGACGTGGACTGGAGGTTGTGTTTGCGAACGCGGTTGAAGTCGCTCGGGTGGATCTTCTCCTGATTGGGCTTCAGCGAGATGTCGGGCTGCGGCGGCTCCAGGAATTCCGTCGCGTACGGCAACGTGCTCGGGGGCACGGCGCGCGGCTCGATCTCGGGGTGCTTCCAGCCGTTCCCGAAGAAACCGGGGGGCGGAACGCCCGCGTCTTTCAGATCCGTCGCCCAAGGTTCGGAGAAGTGGAAATCGTTCCGCGTGAAGTCGCCCTTCGCGCGGCGCGTCGGTTTCTGCACGCGATCCAGCATCGTGGGGGGGGTGTCGTCCCGCGCCCACGGGCTCGACGAAGGAGGCATGGGGATCGGCTTCATGTGCCTGAAGGTTTCAGAAGAGAGGCGTTTTCGAAGGCGTCAGCGGAGGATCGTCTCGAAGAATCGGGAAAAAAAGTCAACGCGCGGTCTGGCGGCGTGCAGGTGCGGTCGATCATCGGATAAATGACTCGGCGTCTCGAAGGGGTACGATTCGGGTGGTGGATCCGGATCGCGACGGGCGTCCCCGGGGGGAGACGCGACCGCGACCGGGGCGGGTGACGCACATTTCCGACCATTGCTCATCGTTGGGTAGCGGCGAGGGCTTCGGGGGGAAGTTCTGCGGCGCGTACTGCCCGACCCTGCGCCCTCCCCGCGGGCGGCCGTCGCGAATCAAATCCAGGGAATGCCCGGTGCTCAGGAGCGAGGCGCCCGGGAGCGACCTCTCGTTGGGATCCGCGGTGGGCATGGTGCGAGTCGCAAGGCGCGCGCGTCGACCGTCGAGCCTTCTCTGCCGACGGAAGAAAGGCGAACGCGCGAGCGCTGGGGCGCGACCGTGTCCTCTCGCCTCGTGCGCGCGCGTGTGTCTCCCGGACGAACGTCGCGTCTCGCGAAGATGTGGCGCGGCTTCCACCTGACGATTTCCGACACTTGCCTTTTTTGGCAACGTAAAAGGAGTTCTCGCGTCTCGGGGCTAACAGCTAGTCTACGAAGGTAGCTACGTAGTCTACGTACTACGCATTTCGGTTCTCTCGTTCGTCCGGCACCGCGCGCGGTGACCCCTCGCGCTCCCCCGAAGAGCTCTCTTCCCGCGAAGCGCGCGCGCTTTCGACGCTCCGTTCGTTCGAACTCGCGGCGGTCCTGCGGTGCGTCCAGACGGCGGGCTTCGTCCGCGTCGCGACCCACACGGGCGCCTCGACGAAACCGAAGAGACGTCGCCAAACTATCCGCGTTCCCGCGTAGCCTTCGTGCACCGCCTCTGCCTCGTACCCGGGTACGAAATCGGAGCCGGAGAGGAGCACGTCGAACGCCTTCGATTCCGGGAGCGACTGGAACGCCTCCAGAGTCAAGTCTTCGCGCTTCGAGTAGACGAACGCGTCTTGGAAGACGCTCTCGCCGAACCGGCTCGCGCCCGTCATGGCGGCGGCGACGTCGACGTGCACCCTCGTCGGCTTTTCTCGAAACGCCTCGCGGCTCGTCTCGGCGGCGTGCGTCGCCGCGAACGCCTCGCCTCCCGGGTAGTTACGGTACGCCGCTGCGGCGAAGACGGCGTGCATCGCGACGGCGAGAAGAAGAACGACGCCGATGAGCAGCGCGGGAAGCGCGCGCGCCGAATGAGCGCGCGCGAAAAAACGCGTCGCGTCGGCGTTGGCTCGCTTGGATTTTTTTGACGCGCTCGTTCGCGCGGACGAACGCTCCCGCGTTCCCGCCAGCCGCCGGTGCGCCTCGACCGCGCCGACCGCCGCGCACGCGTCGCACAGCGGCAGCGCCGGGAACACGAAGCGCAGCTCTTTGTGCGGCAGGAACGAGTACGCGGCGACGAAGCTCAGTGCGACGAGAAAAACGGCCCGGGCTTCCTTTCGCGCCGCCGCGCCGAACGCGACCAACGGCGTCCACGCCCCCAGCGCGCGCGGAAGCGCGTTCGTGAAGTACCAGTGGAACGGGGACGTGCCCCACTCGTGGCTCCTGTTTTCGTACGTGTTGAACCAAAACACGCGACCCTCGGGCCACATGATGCCTTCCGCCCCCGGCCAAAACGGCGGTGGTTCCCGCGCGTCCGAACGATCGTCCTCGCGGAAAAAAGCGCCCGGGTGGCCCGCGCTCGGCGGCGCCCACATCGCCGTGTCCACCGCGACGGTCAAAGACAGGCACGCCGCCGCGCACCGCGCGCCCCAGTTGACGGCGCCGGGAAGGGAAAACGCGCGCGCGCGCAGCATGTGCGCGCCCACGGCCGCGAGCAGCAGCGCGGTGTCGCACCGGAAAATCACGCAGGAGGCCGTGAGCAGGAACACGGCGCGGGCGTCGCGGGGGTCCACGCGCGACGAAGACGTTTCGTCTTTTTTTTTTTCTCCGCGCGCCTTCGCCGCGCGTCGCGCGCGCGCGTCGATCCAGTCGGCGGCGGCGAGCGTGGTGAGCACGAGCGCGAACGTGTTTGGCAGCGTGCGGCTGGCGTAGAACGTCAGGTGGAACTGCGAAGCCACGATGAGCGCGAACGCGACGCCGACCGCCTCGCCGAACGCGTCGCGCAGGACGCGTCGCATCCGCCCCAGCGCGGCGACCGTCGCCGCGGCCAGCGCCAGACGCGCGGCGATCTGCGCGCCCATCTTCGTGCCCCGCGCCTCGTCGCTGTCGAGGACGCGAAGGAACACCAGAGCCGCCTGGAGCGGTCTCGCGACCGCGGCGAGCGCGATCGCACCGATGAACGTCCGCGGGACCACGCCGGGGAAGGCGTGGTGGTCGTACGCCGAGAGGTCCCACCCGTGATACATCACGTCGTGCGTCGCCTGGAGGTTGAAGCTCTCCTCCACCTTCGCGTACGGCGCCAGGAAAACGTGCGCGGCAGCCACCGCGAGCACCAGCGCGTCCAGCGCGAAGTCAGACGCGACCCGACGCGCCGAGGGACCCATCGCTCGAGGCCCGGCGCGACCAACGCCGCGCGCGCGGGTCTGGGCTCCGGCAGACTCTCGGACGACGCCGCGCCACGAATTTATTGAGCGCTCGCGGAGCGACGACGACGAGTCGACGACTGAGAAAAAGCGTGCACGAAACGTCGTCGTCGTCGGTCGGAGGCCAGATCGCGAGGCGCACGATGAGCGACGCCGCCGCGGGCGACGATGCCAAGGCGGAGGCGACGCTCGAGGAGTGCGTGCGGCTGTTGTCCAGCGACAGCCGCGAGAAGAAGTTTGTGGGCATGCTCCTGGTCACGCGTCTCGTCCCCGACGCCGCCGACGACGCGACGCTGACGCGCGTGTACAACGCCACCGGATTCGCGCGGTTCGTCACGTCCATGCTCCGCGCCGCGCCCGCGCCTTCGGGCGACGGCGCGGCCGCGAACGCCGGCGGGGGCGAGGAAGCGGAGGCCCGCGCGGCGCAGGCCACCGCGAGCCACGCGCTCGCGCTCGCGACGTGCGCGGCGCTGACCAAGAGCCCCGACGTGGCGACGGACGATTCCATGGTGGAGCGCCTGCCTCTCTTCGCCGCCGCCATGGCGCGCAAGGGCCGGTACGCCGCGCTCCCCTGCGCTGCGGTGGCGGACGCGTGCGAGGCGGCGACGCGGGTAATAGCCGTGGGCGGCGAGTCCATAGCGCGGGTCGCCGCGGACGCGGGCGCGGTCGCCGCCGCCGCCGCCGCCGTCGTCGACGCCGCCGGCGCGGACGCCTCCGCCGACGACGCCGCCCCCGACGCCGACGCCGACCGCGCGCTCCCTCTTCTCGGCGCGACGCGCCTGCTGGCGATGCTCCTGGAGTCCCCCGCGGCCTACGACCACGTACACGGCCCCGAACTCGATCGGTTCGAAGCCGGCGACGCGGAGACGCGCGACGGGCGCTTCCGTCTCGACCCCGGCGCGTCCGAGCGATCCGCGCCGTTCGGGACAGCGGAACCCGAGAAGGAAAAAAACAGCGCCTCGCGATCGGCGTCGAAAGCCGCGCGCGCCGTCGCGCGCGCGGCGCCTTCGCTGGCGTACGCGTTCGCCTCGCGGCCGGGCCAGCCGGAGCAGATCGAGGCGCTGCGGTGTCTGTCGCTGGTGCTCTCCGCGCTGCCCGCGCGCAGGCCGCAGGGGAGGCTCACCGCCGAGCTCGCAAAGGCGGCCGCCGCGACGTCGAAGAAGGAGTCGCGAAAAAAAAGCGCCTTTTCTTCGGACTGGATGGATGACGTGCGCGGCGGCGTCGCCTCCGTGCTCGGCGCGAAGGCCCCGCGCGAGCTCAGACACGTCGCGCTGGACCTGTGCGCGGCGTGCGTCGACCTGGCGGGGCCGGCGTGGCTGTGTTCGGACGCGCTCGGCGCCGGCGCGGACCCCCTGTTCGCCGGCGGAAGAGACGGAGACGGCGTTAAAAAAAGCGGAAAAGGAAACGCGTCTTTCTTCCGGCTGGCGCTGGAACTGACCCGCGTCGAGACGGCGGTTCTGCTGCACGACCTGACCCGCGACGACGCCGAGCTCCGCGCGAACGCGCGGCGAATGCTTCCCGTGCCGCTGGTTCTGTACGAGCGGCTCGTGGGCGCGCTCGCCGCGGACGTCGAGGCGGCGGAGGAGGAGGAGACGAGCGCGCGCGACTTTTCCGGGCGCGAAACGAAAACGGAAAACAAAAAGTCGCTTCTCTCCGCGGAGACGGCGCACGCCGCGGTGACTTCGCTCGCCGACGTCGCGGGGTCGCTCATCGAGTTCCTCGAGCACTTTCTGGATCCAGCCGCCGAGCGCGACGAACGCGCGGAAGAGGACCCGGAAGCGGGCTCGACCGACGCGGACGCGGACGCGGACGCGGCGGACGTGTTTTTAGCCGCGACGCGCGCGTTGGGGTGTTTCCTGGCGGAGCTTCCCGAACCCCACGAGGCGCGGGTCAACCGTTTGCTGCCGAAGCTCTTCGCCTTTCCGAACGCGCGCGGCCGCCTCTCGGCGCGAGCTCTCGGCTCGGTGCCGTTCGCGACGGAAACGTCGCGCGCGCTGGTCGTTCGTTTCACGCTCCCGTACGTGCTGCAGGCCACTGAGACGCCCGCGGGGCTGGACGCGTTCGCCGACGCCGGCGGCGCGCGGGCGGTGGCGTTTTTGGCGCAGCGGGCGGTTTCGGACGACGCGAAGAGAAAAGTTCTCGAAGAAGAAAACGCAGAGCCGGCAGAGGACCTCGCCGAGCGCACGAAAACCCACCGCCGCGCGCGTAGACGCGAAGCACTTGGCGTCGTCGCCGCGTGCGTCGCGGCGCTTCGCAACGCCGCGGACGGCGCGGCGCGCGGTTTGGCAGAGGAGAAGAGCGGCGAAGCCGCCGGCGAGGCGTTTTCGCGACTCGTTCCGGACCTGGCGCGGTGGGCGATTAGGGTTCTGAGCGAATCAGAGGCGGACCCGGAGGAGGAGGCGGAGGATGGCGACGAAAGCCTCGCGTTCGCGCGCCGTCTCGCGGACCGGTCGCGCGGCGGAGAGCTCTCGGAGACTTCGGTGTCGTGGCGCGACGCCGCGCGGGAAATGGCGCTTCTCGTCCCGGCGAGCTCGGCGCTCGGCGAGGGCGCGGCGGTGGGCGGCGGTGGGTTCCTTCTCGAGCGCGAGGACCGGGGAGGGGGGACGGGCGACGGGTTCGAGGACCCGATCGAGTTGTGAGCGACGACGTGGCTGTGGAAGGAACGCGCGTGCATGTGAGACCTTCGCGCGTCGTCGGAACGCGGTTTGAATCGAAAAACGACGGAGTATCCGCGCCGTCTCGCCTCCGTCGCCCCTCACTCGTCGATGGGCTTGAAGTTCCTGTGCGCGACGACGGCGTAGAACGGGTCACCCTGCGTTCGCTTCAGGAAGTTCTGCAGCTTGCCCAGGAGCGAGATATCAGGCGCTCCCCCAACCTGCGTGAAGACCTCGGGCTTCGTGAACCCCTCGACGGCGCCGAAGTACTCTTTGACCAACTGCGCGCGCGAGTAGCCCGTGCCGTCTCGCCACGCCGCGAGCGCTTTCTCGTAGAACATGCGGTTGGAGAAGCTGACGATGAAGCAACCCCCCGGCTTTAAGACGCGGAACACCTCCGCGAACACCGCCTCCGGTTTCTGCAAGTACTGCACGGAGACGCAGCACAGCACCGCGTCGAAGGACTGGTCGGCGGCGGCGAATCGTACCTCCTCCGCGTTGAGGTTCTTGACGAAAAACGAATCCAGTCGCGGGTTCTTCATCAGCTCCTCGGCGTTCATGCCGTGGCCGACCACCTCCTCGTACCGCACGTCCTCGGGCAGGTGGCTGATCCAGGACGAGCAGATGTCGAACACCTTGCCTCCGGGAGGGATCTTCTGGCGGTACAGCTCGGTGAGCTGCCCGAGGAACGCGTCGTCCACGTGCGTGCACAAGCGCGGCATCGCGTAGAAGTTTCGGTCGTCCACGGTGTTGAGCTTGGATCGGCCCGAGCGGTCGAGCACCTCGCGCCGGATGGAGCCGCTCGCTGAGGCGACGGTCAGCGCGCGCCCGGGGGCGCGGAGAGTATGCTTGCGCGCACGCAGAGGCGCGGCGAGCGCCGGAGTCGTCATCGCGAACATCTCGAGAGACGCACGCGCGGCAACAAGTGTGCGGGACACGTCACTTTTCGGACGACGTTTCGCGCATTGTTTTCAGGCGACGGTTGGACATGTTGGACCAGTTGGAGTGTCGACAGTGGGTGAATTGCGTGCTTTTTCACACGTAGTACACATTTCCAGCGTCCTCTCCGCGTCACTTGATGAGCTGCGTCTCACGCAGCGACGTCGGCGCCGAGAACGTCCCTTTGTCGTACTTGGAGATGCTCGAGACGGCGGTGGACTTTGCGCCCGCGGGGGGCATGAAACGCCCGGCGCGTTTGGAATCGGCGCGCGCTTTCGCGCGCCGCTCCGCTTCGTAATCGTGCGGGTCGCTCTGGTACGCGAACGGTTCGGGCGCGCGCGCGCGCGACCCGCCGGGCTTGAACGGTTTCGGCACGTCCGTGTCGCTCGCTTTCCGCCGCGGCTTCTGCTTCTCCGCCCACGCGCCCGGCTCGTACGTCACCGCGTTCATCTCGGGATCGAACGACCGGCCCACGGCGGCGCCCGCCGCGCCCGCGCCCCAGGGAATCTCGATGCGCGCGCGCGCCTCGCGATTGGCGACGCGACTGAGCTGGCGCGCCGGTTGGTACGTCTCCTCCCTCGGCTCGTACGCGCTCCGGCCGATGGTCACGCCGGGCGTGTTGCTGCAGCCTTTCTTCCCCGGGGCGGTGTATATGCCTCGCCTGGGGAGCTTCTTGAGCTTCTCTTTTCGGTCCTTGCCCTCCCCGAGGGCGTCCTTCTCGTCGCCCTCGTTGACGTTTTCGAACGGCGGGCCCAGCAGGTCGCTGCTCGTCTTGGGCGGGAAGAAGCCCTTTTCCGAGACCCGCCTGGAGACCGCGGCGTGTGCGGCGACGCGGTCGTGCTTCCCGGGGTCGACGTACGGGTCGTTCTCGCCCAGGCGCTTCACCTCCAGGTCCATGGCCGTGCCAGACAGCGGGTGGGGCGCGGGGATCCCGTGCGTCATCTGGACGCCGTTCCAGCGCTCCGGAAGATCTGTCGCGGAAAGAAGACGCGGGGAACAATGTCAGAATCGCGCGAATCGAGGCGTGAGGCGGCTTAGGCTCTCCGTTCGCGAGGTGTCGCGACGCGAAGCCGGTCCTGACGCACCGATGGCGTTGGGCCCCAAGCCGTAGTCGGAGTTGACATGGTGCGAGCCGGGGTAGCTGAACACCCCGACCGCGGACGCGTCGAACTCAGCCTTCTTCGCCTTCTGCGCCATGGCGAAGTGATGCCTAAACGAGCTGGCTTCCGAAGAGAAATCGCGAATCGAACGCCAGCGGACGCCGTTGTCGATTGTCGTGATTTCGGCGTTTCGTGGTCTATCCACATCTCGTCGTCTCACAACGATCGGCACGCGCGGCTGACACCTGCCCAGGGTTCCCATGTCCTTCCCCGCGATGGCGCTCCGCGCGCACGCTCACCCCCTCTCGGCTCGGCGCGCGCGCCCCACCCCCACGGGTTGCTCGCGCGGCGGTCGAGTGGTGCTGTCCGCGGTGACCTCTACGGTCGATCAAAGCACGGCGATGCCTTCCTTCCACGCCGCGCCCGGCTCGCACTTCGACATGGCCAACCTCGAGCTCAAGGGCCCGCGCTCAAACGTCGACAAGGGCGACCCGCACGATTACGGCCGCCCGTTCGTCAAGGGCGCGCTGGACGGCTCCGCGGCGTGCGGCTCGTGGGCGTGCTCGCCCGGTGGCTGGGACTCGCCCAACCCTCGGCCGAGCACGGAGTGGTTTTACGTGCTGAGCGGCGCGGGGTGCGTGACGGACCCAGACGGCACGGCGCACCCTTTCGGCCCGGGCGACGTGGTGGTGCTCCCCCGCGGCTGGCACGGCCGGTGGGACATCACGGAGCACATCCACAAGATATGGCTCACGCACACGCACGAGGACAAAGCGGGCGCGTCCAAACGACCGAGCGTAGAGCCTGTCGCGCGCCTCGTCTCCGAGTCTCGCGCGTCTTCCGAGGACGTCGGAAGAGCTGGAGCGGCGTCGTACGCGGCGGACGGGTTCAAAGCCGGGGCCTGGTCGTTGCCCGCGCGCGGCGCCGCGTCTGTTTCTAATCCGCCGACCGCCATCGAGGTGTTCATCGTCGTGAAAGGCGAGCTGTTCGTGGTGGACACCGACGGCGCCGTCGCCAGGCGGTGCGTCCCGGGCGACGTGGTGGTCCTCCCGGAGGGGTGGCGCGGGACGCTCAGAGGCGGCGACGCCGCGACCGAAGCCGCCGCCGTCTCGGTCGAAAGCGCCGGAGAGATCGGCGCGGGCCGAACTCTCTCGACCGTCTCGACCGTCCCGAACGTCATGGGCGCTCGGGCTCCCGCGCACGCGCCGCGCGGCGCCGAGCGCGACGAGATGTACGACCCGGAGAACGAGAGCAGGGGGAGGCGGTGATCGTCGCGCGCGCGAGCGTTCGGGTCGGCGAAACATCCGAACGTTTCGGTTCGATTTCGAATCGACGTGTCAGAAAGCGTGGAGCCCCGCGCGCGTTTCTCGGAATAAAACGCCCGCGACAGTGTCGGCAAATAACGTGTCCCTTCGCGCGAAAGGACGCGCTGATGTTTCGGTCCCGAATCGGCGCGCTCCGACACGACCACTCTCCTCTGCGCATCCAGCGCTTGTTTCTTTCCGACGCACGACCGAACGACATGTCCCGCCACGGCGACATCTCCAGCTCGCCTGACACCGTGGGCGTGTGCGTGTACCAGTACAAGATGCCCCGCCTGCACACCGTCGAAGATGTGCACGCGAACGTGCGCGAGATTTGCGCGAAGATCGAGGGCATGAAGCAGGGTCTTCCCGGGATGGACCTGATCGTGTTCCCCGAGTACAGCACGCAAGGCATCATGTACGACCGCGACGAGATGTTCGCCACCGCGGTCACCATCCCCGGCCCGGAGACGGACATGTTCTCCGCGGCGTGCAAGAAGGCCAAGGTTTGGGGCGTGTTCAGCCTCACCGGCGAGAAGAACGAGGATCCGAAGAAGCAGCCGTACAACACGCTCGTGCTGATCAACGACCAAGGCGAGATCGTGCAGAAGTATCGCAAGATTTTGCCTTGGTGCCCCATCGAGGGCTGGTACCCTGGCGACTGCACGTACGTCACGACCGGCCCGAAGGGTATCAAGATGTCCCTGATCATCTGCGACGACGGCAACTACCCCGAGATTTGGCGCGACTGCGCCATGAAGGGCGCCGAGCTCGTCGTGCGGTGTCAGGGTTACATGTACCCGGCGAAAGAGCAGCAGATCATGGTCGCCAAGTGCATGGCCTGGATGAACAACGTGTACGTCGCGGTGGCGAACGCCTCGGGGAACGACGGGGTCTACTCCTACTTCGGACACTCCGCCATCGTCGGCAACGACGGCCGGACGCTGGGCGAGTGCGCCACCGAGACGGACGGCGTGCAGTACGCGCAACTGTCTGTCTCCGCCATTCGCGACGCGCGCGAGAACGACCAGAGCCAGAACCACTTGTTCAAGCTGCTGCACCGCGGATACACCGGCGTGTACGCGAGCGGCGACGGCGACAAGGGCGTCGCGAAGTGCCCGTTTTCGTTCTACGAGACGTGGGTGAACACCCCCGAGATCGCACAGGCGCAGGTCGAAAAAATCACCCGCGGGCACATCGGCGTGGACTGCTGCCCGGTGGCGGGCGTGCCGCGCCCGTCGCAGGAGCAGGTCATGACCGAGTCCGAGAACCTGACGTGAACGAAACGCGATCGAGCGCGTACGTGCGCGTTCGCGCGCGCCTCTCGCGTTTCGAATGTTGCTTCTGTTTGTGTACGCGTCCGCCGCGACGCGATGATCGCGACGCGCGTAGGAAGCGGGTCGCCCGACGCTCGTCGTTGCGTTACATCGGACGCTCGCAATCATCTCTTCCCCTTCTTCCCCTTCTTCTTCTTCCCGCCCCCAGTCTTGGGCTCGGCCGCGGGTTTCGGCGCCTTCGTTTTCTCACTTCGTTCGTCGCGCGAGTCGACGTTTTCCTTTCCGTCGGTGGTGCGGTCGACGAGTCTCGGCGCCGGCGTCGCCGCCGCCGCCGCTGCGTCCTCCCGCGACGACGACGCGTCGGGAGAAGGCTCGGACGCGATCGGCTCCGCGCCCGTCGACCCGACGGCGCCAAACGGGATTCCGCCGTCGGACGCCGCGCTCGGGGGAACCGTTCCGGGTGGGTCGATCGGAACCTCTCCCCGCGAAACCGGCGGAATCGGGTCGGCGCAATCGGTCACCGCACCGTCCGCGTCGACCGCGTCGAGAAGCTCGGCATCGTCGTCCCCGTCGGGCTCGTCTCCGCGCGTCGCCGCAGAGTCGGACCCGCTCTCGGAAAACCCCTCGGTCGCCTCGGCCAGCTTGGACTCGAAGTGCGTCTGCGGCGGCGCGGCTTTCTCGACGAGATCGGCGAGCATACCCCCCGCCGAGTACAGCGACTCCGCCTCCGTCGCCATGTTGCTGTGCATCAGCAGCTCCTGTAGGCTCTCGTTTTCGCGCCAGAGCTCGTCGTTCTCCTGCGCGAGCTTCGCCTTCTCCGAAACGAGCGTCTCGAGCTGGCACCGGACCTGCTCGGCGAGGGGGTCGGCGCCTTCGCGCTCGCGGTCACGCTGAGCCTGCCGACGCTGCAGCCCGAGGTTCTGCCGCTTCAGGCTTTCCGCCTCCTCCGCGGCGGCCGCGAGCGCGGCGCGCGCGCCGCGCAAGTCCTCGCGCAGAGTCGCGTTCTCGGCGCGCGACGCCTCCAACTCGCGGCGGTGGCGCGCCGCCGCGGAGGAAACCTGCGGAAAACCGCGGAGCGCATCCTCGGTGGGCGAGGCCGCCGCCGGCCAGCCCCACTCGTCGCCGATGTCGTCGTGTTTCGTGGGTACCGCACCCGCCGATGACGTCGCGGCGGCGCGCGCCGCCTTGGCCGGCGACCGGAACCCGCCCCCGACCCCGATTTTCTCGAGCGGCGAGCGGTCCTTTCCCAGCCCGAGGACGCGCGCGTCGCGCCCGCGACCGCGCGCCGTTCGCTTCGCGGGGGACCCGGTGTCGGAAGGGAAAGCCCCGGAGCCGCGCCGGGTCCCCCCGGAGGGCGCTAAGACGCCGAGCGCGTCGCGTACGCCGCGCCCGCCCGGCGTCGGGCTCGCCGCCTTGTTGGCGATCCGGTCCGCCCGCTTCGCCGCGTGCTGCACGAAATCCGCCGTGCCCTCTATGCCGTCCACCACGGCGTTTCCCAGCGCCAGCGCGGCGCGGCCCACCAGGCTCACCGCCTCGGCGCTGGTCGCCGCCACGAACGCGTCCAGCGATGCCTTCCCGGGGCTCGCGAGAGGCTCGCGTGTGTTCGCGTTCCTCTCCGAAACAAAACGCGGTTTGTGTGACGCGTCGTCGCCGCCGCGACGCGCGCGCGACGCCGCGTCGCTCGGGTCGGCGAGTCCAAACCCGCCGACCACGCCGTCCATCACGCTCGAGACGCCCCAGTCGTCCCACTCCTGCGAGGGGTTGCGAGAGAAGAGAGACGACAGAGGCTCGTCACCGAGGCGCGTTTCGCGTTCGTTCGCGTTCGTCAGCGGAGAATGAACGCGGCGATGTCACGTCGCCGCCGCCGCGGAGACTCGCGGAGACTCGAAGGAACGCGCTGAAAAAATCGGAGTCGCGTCGGCGTGACGACACGGAGACGGGGCGTCGGCGGTGGGACGTGACGTACCGCCATGTTCATGGTCTTGGGGGGGGCGAGGTGGCGCGCGTCTCGCTTAGGAAGGGTGACTGCGGGAGACGGTGTTGATTTCGCGGTCAGTGCCCCGGTCCCGGTGGTGGGGCGCGCGCTCGTCCGCGTCATCGAGGGGTCCGAAGATTTCGGTCGCTTCCGGCGTTTCGTGTCGGCACCGCGAGAAGTGACGGGCGGGAGCGCACCGGCAGCCGGCGCCTGGACGCGGTCGGGAGTGCTGGGCGATGCAGCGGCCGGTCGCTTCGATATCATCTGCGTTGTATGAGACGGAATCGATGGAGGTGAATCCCCGGAACCGTTCGCGCGAGCGCCGCGCGCGCTCGACCGGTGCGCGTTCGCGACGCGAGCAAACTCGGTATCGGCAGTAGCCGTTGGAAGGTGCCGAAAAAGCCGCGCGAAGTGTCGTACCGTGGGCGACGGCGTGCCGGGCTCGAACGCGGGGGTTGGTTCGGGAGCGCCGCCTGCGTCGTGGAAGGTGTGTGAGACGCGCGGAAGGTCAGCGAGGGCGCCGCGGCGGTCGGGAGGTCGCATCGCGAGGGAACCGCCGGAGCAGGACTCACGTGCGTTCGGATCGGACTTCGCGTCCACCTCCGAGAGTTTCGTCGCGCCGAGCTTTTTCAGCTTCGACGCGGGCACCGCGGCGCGCTTGCGCGTGAGCGACGACGACGCGGGCATGACGCGCGGGGGGGGCTCCGTGACACGTAAGTGGTCCTGGGCGACCGCGCGCGACACTGCCCACAGCACCGAGCGCGTGGCTGTGTCGAGTCTGAATGCCTGGAACGACGCGTGTTTCGGAGTTTTTTCGCTCCCCTTTCGGGTTCCGGAACTCCTGCTCCCAAGTTCGTGCGAAAAAGCGTTTTTTTTTTCATGATGTTGCTTCTCATCCATCACACCTCGTCGAAACCGCGCGACGTAAACCGCGCGGCGACGTCCCGACCCCCGGAGCGTTCGTTTCACGCAGAGCCACCCCTACTCGCTCGCGGGAGTCCCGCGTTCGCGTTGGGAACGCCCACGATGGCTTTTCCCCCTTCAAGGAGGCGCTTTATTCGCCGTCTCCAGGAACTTCTGCAGCCCCGTGACCATGCTCTTCGAGCCCACGAACATCGGCGACCTCTGGTGGATGGTTTCGGGCACAACCTCGACAACGCGGTCCTTCGCCTCGGGCCCGCGCGTGGCGGCGCCGCCCGCCTGCTCAGCCATGAACCCCATGGGCGCGACCTCGTACAGCAGCCTCGCCTTCCCGTCCGGCGCGCTGCTGTCCGGCGGGTAGAGCCAGATGCCCCCGAACAAAAGCGTGCGGTGGAAATCGCCCACCAGCGCGCCGATGTACCGGTACACGAAAGGGTCTCCGCTTTTTTTTGTCGCGTCGTTTTCGTCGCCGCCGCCGCCGTTCTGCAGGTGCTCGGCGTACGCGCGCATCTCCGGCGCCCACTTGTCGACGTTGCCCTGGTTGCCGGAGTACCACCGGTTCGTCGCCGCGGTCGTCTCCGGGATCTTCACGTCCTCGTGGGACAGCACGAACTCGCCGGTGTTCCAGTCCAGGGTGAAGCCGTACACGCCGGACCCGACGGTGAGCATCATCACGGTCGAGGACGAGTACAGCACGTATCCGGCGCACGCCAGCTGCTCGCCCGTCTTGCGCGCGTTCAGCACGCACTTCTCCAGCGCTGTCTCCGCGTCGTCCTCCGGGTCCAAAACGCACTCGTCCGCGCCGGGGTGGTACACGCCCCAGATGGACCCCGTGGGCACGGCGGCGTCGATGTTGCTCGAGCCGTCGATGGGGTCGAAGGAGACCAGGTAGCCCCCGACGGCGTCGGCGACGCCCACGGGCACGTCCTCCTCTTCGGTGACGATCACCGCCGAGCGCGCGGTGTCGCGCATGGCGTCGCAGAAGATGTCGTTGGAGATGACGTCGAGTTTCTTCTGCTCGTCGCCGGATTCGTTCGTCGAGTCCGCCAAGCCGACGAGCCCGCGGATCGGCGCGGTGGCCACCAGGTTGCTGATGCGCTTGCACGCCACCGCGATCGAGTTGATGATCACCGCCAGGTCGGCGTCCATGTGCCCCGCCTGCTCCTGGCGGAACATCCAAGTCGACAAGGTCTCCGCGCCCACGCGCGAAGATGCCGCCTGCGTCGCGGTGCGCGAAGGAAACGCGGCGCTCTTCCCGGATCCTTCCGGGTTCGCCGCCGCTTTCTCCGCGCGCGGCGGATCCGGCGGCGCCGCCGCGAGCGTCTTCTCCAGGAAGTCCACCTCCTCGGGCGAGCCCAGGTAGAAGGGCGTGCGCTGGTGCACGGAGGAGGGCTCGGCGTCCAGCGCGCGCCCCGCGCCCGTGCTCGCTTTCGCGCCCGCCTGCTCGGCGACGAACGCCATGGGGCCGGCTTCGGTCAGGAGCCTGAGCCTTCCGTCCGGATTCTGCGCGGACGCGGGCTGCGCGCAGACTCCACCGTACAGCAGGGTGCGGTGCACGTCGGCGACCAGCGAGCCGATGTACCGCGCGCTGTACGGCTTGCCGCTCTCGTCCGGCCCTCCGTTCTTCAGCGCGTCCACCCAGCTCTTCACCCCCGCCGACCACCCGTCTCTGTTGCCCTCGTTCACGGAGTAGATCTTGCCCCGAGCCGGCACGCGCACGCGTTCGTGCGACGCCACAAACTCGCCGACGGCGGGGTCGAACGTGAACCCGAAGAGCCCGTCGCCGACCGTGAGCATGAGGATGGTGGAGCTGGAGTACATGCAGTACCCCGCGCACTCCAGGTTTCGTCCGGGGTTGCACGCGTTCGCGACGCAGAGCTGGTCCACGTCGGAGTCGTCGGCGTCGGCCGACCAGTCGGGGACGCACTCGGACTTGCTCTTGTAGACGCCGAAGATGGATCCGGTGCAGACGGCGGCGTCGACGTTGGTGACGCCGTCCAGGGGGTCGAAGACCACCACGCGGTCGCCCGCGAAGGACTCCTCCACCGCGAACGGCTTGGCGTCCTCGCTGCCGCTGGCCACCACGCCCGTGCGCCCGCACCCGACCATCGCGTCGCGGAACAGCGCGTTGGCGGCGGCGGGCAGATCGACGCCCGGCTTGTAGTAGTCCGTGCGCACGGCCGCGGCGATCTTCTTGCACGCCACCGAGACGGAGCTCAGGAGCACCGCCATGTCCGCGTCCACGCGGCCGGCCTTCTCCTCGTGCAGGAGCCAGTTCGTGAACGTCATGCCGAGCACGGAGTCCGCGGTCTCGCCCGCGGGGGGCTCGGTGGCGGTCGCGGCGCGCGGCACCGCACGAGCCGCGCGAGCGGGTTTCGACGACGATCGCGTCCTGGCGAGGGGACGGGACGCGGCGGGGCCGAGGGCGCCGAGGGCGCGGGAAGGGGCCGCGGCGGCCATGGCTGCAGCGCGCGTGAGGAGGTGCGTACGAGACGAAGGTCTCGTGAGACGCGAGCGGTCTGAAGACGACGCGCGGCGAGGACTGCGCGGATAGCGCCAGCGCGGAAGTTATCGTGCCAGGTCAGCCTGTGCCGGGCGACTGCCGCGCGAAAAGTCGTAACAAAACGTTTCGTCGACTTTTTTATACGTACGCGACGTCCGTTCACTCGCGCGCCTCCTTCGCCCCTCCGCACACGCAGCGCCTCACGCCTCGAAATCGCTGTCTTCCTCCTCCTCCCCGGACTCGGACTCGGACTCGGACTCGCTGTCAAGCACGAACTTCTTAGAGGGCTTGGGCGCCGCCGCCGCCGCGCGCGGCGCGC
>MDSV01204674.1_pt1 | contig 23546 bp, 18 predicted proteins | sample 810851 | NCBI WGS metagenome assembly MDSV01 (sample SAMN05326640, study PRJNA326480) | marine metagenome | isolation source: seawater | place: Atlantic Ocean: North East | collected 2012 | reverse complement strand
TTGCTGCTTAATTAATTTTATTAATTAAGTAAACGGGGTTTGGGGCACCTGGCAACAGAACGCCCCTTTTATTTTAAAAATTTGCTTAAATTTGGTTTAAAATATTTTGGTCCTTTCATAACTTTTCCTGATTCATTAAAAATTGGTTTACCATTTTCATCTAATTTGCTCATATTAGAATTTTGAACTTCTTCAAAACATTTATCAAGATCAATACCAAAAGCATGACCCGCTCCATAAGTGACATAAAGGATATCTGTTAAAGCATCTGCTACCTCTAAAAGATCCTTGTTTTCTAAAGCATTCTTAAATTCTTGTAATTCTTCGTTTATTAGATCATATCTAAGTTTATTAATCTTTTCAGAGCTAAAAGATGGCCTTTTTTTAACTTCTTGTCCAAAAGTTTCCATAAAAGTTTTTACTTTATTAAAATTTGTCATTTAGATCCTGTAAGTTTTTTAAAATTAATGTATAAATATACTAATTTACAAACAACATATTAATCAATGAAAATAAGAAAAGAATTTGACAGTATTGGCAGTGTAAATGTACCAAATGAAAAATATTGGGGAGCTTCAACAGAAAGATCGAATAAATTTTTTAATATTGGTAAAATTTTAGTAGATATCTCTATGATTAAATCAATCGCAATAATTAAAAGATCAGCTGCCATAGTCCATTACAAAAATAAACAAATCGATAAAAAAATAACTCAATCTATAATCAAAGCTTCGGATGAAGTTATTAAGGGAAAACTAAATGAAAACTTTCCTCTTAAAGTATGGCAAACAGGTTCCGGTACTCAAACAAATATGAATGTTAATGAAGTAATTGCAAATAGAGCAATAGAAATAATGGGAGGAAAAAAAGGGTCAAAAAAACCTGTACATCCAAATGATCATGTAAATAAATCTCAATCTACAAATGATGTTTTTCCTACTGCTATGCATATAGCGGTAGCTCAAAAAAGTATAAAAAAATTATTACCTAACTTAAAATTATTAGAAAAAGAATTAAAAAAGAAATCAAATGAATTTAATAGTATTATTAAAATAGGTAGAACACACCTTCAAGATGCAACACCATTATCTTTAGGACAAGAATTTTCAGGATATCAAGTACAATTAAAAAAATGTATTGAAAGAATTGAATATGCTCTTAAAGAAATTTATTATTTAGCACAGGGTGGTACCGCAGTTGGAACAGGGGTTAATTCTAGAAAAGGTTTTGATAAAAAGATTGTCAAAGAAATAAAAAATTATACTAAAATACCATTTAGACCTGCAAAAAACAAATTTGCAGAATTAGCTGCTCACGACTCAATAGTTAATTTTTCAGGAACTTTAAATACATGTGCTGTTGCACTAATGAAAATATCTAACGATATCAGATTCCTTGGTTCTGGACCAAGAGCAGGATACGGAGAATTAATTTTACCAGAAAATGAACCCGGATCATCTATAATGCCAGGAAAAGTAAATCCGACACAATGCGAAGCTGTTACAATGGTTTGTGTTAAAGTAATTGGGAATCATACGGGTATAACTCTAGCTGGGTCTCACGGTCACTTCGAATTAAATGTATTTAAACCTCTTATCGCTCATAATATATTACAATCCATTGACCTTTTAGCTGATAGTACTAAAAACTTTTCAATTTATTGTGTTAGAGGAATTAAAGCGAATAAAAAAAAGATAAAAGATCATCTGGATAATTCTCTAATGTTAGTAACTGCATTAGCTCCACATATTGGATATGATAATGCTGCTAAAATTGCAAAAAAAGCTTTAAAAAATAATTCCACTTTAAAACATGAAACTTTGAAAACCGGATTAATAAAAGAAAAGGATTATGAAAAAATTGTTAATCCAAAAAAAATGATTCATCCAGAATAAGTTTCAATTAGTCTATTAAATAAATTTTTATTTTTTATAAAATTTTTATAATCTTTATTTTCTTGTGAATTAAAAATACTTATTAAATCTTGAGAGTCTTTATTAGGTTCTAAATCATCAAATTTAATATTATTTAAAACTATTTGATCATTATATAAATTATAATCTAAATTTATTCTAATATTTTTAATTGGTTTTCTTGATTTTTTTGGTGTTTGAAGAAATGAAAATAAACTTGATGAGTTTTTAACATCAATATTTATATCGGTATTAAAAACTAAATCATCATTTTGCAAAAATAATCTACTATTTGTTATTTTTATTTGTCCAATATTATCATTTATAAAACTTGTTTGATCAAAATTTATATTACCATTATTTATATTTAAAATAATTTTTACCAAATCAAACATTCTATTATTTTTTTCAATTGAATTAATAGAAAACTTTGCACTTAAATTTTTATTAAATATCAATTCATTTTTAAAAATTTCAAAATAAACTGAGTTTGAATCAAATAGTTTTTTAATTTTTAAATTTTCTACATTTACATTTATGTTAAAGTCAAATGGTTTTAAAGATATTATACCAACATAATTTGTTGTAGGATTACTTGATTTTAGTTTTGAAGAACTAAATTCAATTAAGTCTTTTTTATAATTATAATTTGTACTAAATTTTGAACTAAAAAAACTAACAGTATTAAATCCCCTTGATATATCATCAGACATTTTTTTAGACTCATTATAAAAATTAAATTTTATCTTTTTTGATTCAATATCTATAGACTGAAAACTATCATCTGAAATTTCTTGATTAAATTCTAAAGTAAAAGGTAAATTAAAAATTTCTCCTCTAAATTTAAAATCATTTGAAATTTTTTTATCATCATAAAAAAGAGAGAAATTCATAATTTTTACTAAAGAAACTATTTCATCTTTATCATCTTTATAAAAAATATTTCCCTTTTTAAGATAAATTTTTTTATTGGAAAGTTTTTGATTAAATAAATCTTTAAAGAAACTAAAATCATTTTTTTGAATCGTAAAATTTGCATCATAAATTGAGATTCTTTTAATTTGTAAATTTTCTTTTTTAAAAAGATTACTTTGGCTTATAAATATTTTTAAATTTTTAAGATTAGATAGTTCTTTGGGTACATTTTCATCATAATTCAAAATTTTCGCATTCTTAATTGTAAAATGTGGTGATGGTAATATTTCATATGAGATTTCAGATGAAATACTAAAATTTATTTTAAATTCATTTAATAATTTATTTTCAAGGGTATTTTGAACCCATGATTTATTGTATAAAGTTGGTATTGATAAATAAAACAAATAAAAAAATAAAATAGAGATAGAAGCTATTAAAAATTTATTGAAATTACTAATTTTAGACTTAGAATCATCAAAATAATTATCTTTAATTTTATTTAGATTCTTAAAAAAAATCTTGTTGATTAAATTTTTTAAATATTTAACAAGAATTTTATATTTATGATTAATATTTTTCATGAAATTTATTAAAGTTATAGTTAAAATTTTAAAATGATAAACTCAGAATATTTAAAATATCTTAATAATGCTCAAAAAGAGGCTGTTTTATACCTAGATGGCCCCTTATTGATTGTAGCAGGAGCCGGATCGGGTAAGACTAAAGTTCTAACTTCAAGGATAGCTCATATCATAAAAGAAAAAAAAGCCTACCCTAATCAAATATTATCTGTAACTTTTACAAATAAAGCTGCAAAAGAAATGCAAAACAGAATAAGTTCAATGCTTAATTCTGAAGCTATTGGATTATCATGGCTTGGTACTTTTCACTCTATTTGTGCAAAACTTTTAAGAAAACACGCTAATGCTGCTGGATTAACATCCAATTTTACAATTGTTGATGCAGACGATCAAATAAGATTAATCAAAAATATATGTAAATCAGAAAATGTAGACATTAAACAACTCGCCCCAAAATATATTCTCTCAATAATTGATAAGTGGAAAAATAAAGGTTTTTATCCAAATGAAGTAATCATTAATAAAAAAGATATTTACGAAAAGACAGTTTTACCACTTTACAAAATTTATCAAAAAAAATTATTAGATTTAAATGTTTGTGATTTTGGTGATTTAATTCTTCATACAGTAAAAATTTTAGAAAATAATTTAGATATACGAGAGATATATTCTAATAATTTTAAGTATATACTTGTCGATGAATATCAAGATACCAATTTTATTCAAAGTAAATGGCTTTATTTATTATCTGAAAAACATAAGAATATTTGCTGTGTTGGAGATGATGATCAATCAATTTATAGCTGGCGTGGAGCAGAAATCAAAAACTTCTTAGAGTTTGATAAAGTTTATCATGATTCAAAAATTATAAGATTGGAAGAAAATTACAGATCAACTCAAAATATTTTATCTATAGCTTCTAGTATCATAGAAAATAATCAAAGTAGAATAGGAAAAACCTTAAAAACTACAAAAAAAAATGGAGATTTAGTAAAACTTAATTGTTTTAAAAATGGAAAAGATGAGGCCATTGGAGTTTCTGATGAAATTGAAAAAAAACTAAAAAAAAAATATTCATTTAATAATATAGCAATATTGGTAAGAGCTATATTTCAAACTAGAGAATTTGAAGAAAGATTTCTCAAAATTGGATTACCTTACAGAATATTGGGAGGAACTAAATTTTATGAAAGATCTGAAATCAAAGACTGTGTAGCTTATTTAAGATTAATTCATCAAGAAAAAGATGACTTAGCTTTTGATAGAATAATAAATAATCCTAAAAGATCCATAGGAGAGAGCACTACAAAACAAATACATGAATATTCTAAAAAAAATTTTGTAAGTTTAGAAATTGCTTCTAAAAAATTAATAGAATTAAATTTAATAAAACCTAAAACTAAAATTGGGCTCAATTCTTTTCTTTTATTAATGAATAAATGGAGAAATGATCTTAATATCAAAAAAATAAGCCATGTTAAATTATTACAAACAGTACTTGATGAATCAGGTTATTCAAACAAATTAAAAAATAAAAAAGATTTAGATAATGAAAATAGATTAGAAAATATAAAAGAACTTTTAAGTGCAATGAAAGAATTTGATAGTTTGGAGGGTTTTTTAGAACACGTTGCATTGGCAACTTCAATTGATCAAGATTGGGAGGGAGAAAAAATTAATTTAATGACAATGCATGCGTCAAAAGGTTTGGAGTTTGATGTTGTATTTCTTCCTGGTTGGGAGGAAGGTTTGTTTCCTCACCAAAAGTCAATGGAGGAGAAAGGTCAAAAGGGATTGGAGGAAGAAAGAAGATTGGCTTATGTTGGTATTACAAGGGCTAAAGAACAAGCTTTAATCTCTTTTTCTATGAATAGATTTTACCAAGGAGATTGGATCGATAGCATGGCTTCAAGGTTTATAGATGAATTACCGGAAAAATATCTAGAAAAAAATTCTTTCTTTGATGAAAATAAAGATGAAAATGAAGATTTCGAATTTAATCAAGATTTTGAAATCGAAGAAGGAACAAGAAGTCCTGGATGGATGAGATACCAAAAAAGAATAAAATGATCTCTTACAAAATAAATACATTAAGAAAAAAATTTAAAAAATTTAATATTGATGGATATTTAGTTCCAAAAAATGACGAATTTTTTTCAGAGTATGCTGAAAATAATCGATTGAGAGCTATCTCAGGATTCACTGGCTCAGCAGGATTAGCTATAATTTTAAAAAAAAAAAACTACCTATTTATAGATGGGAGATACACTATTCAAGCCCAAAAACAATCAGGTAAAAATTTTGAAATTGTAGAAATACATAAAAGAAAGCCTAGTAAAATAATAAAAAATTTAAATTTGGGTTTTGATCCGAAAATATTTACGAAAAAACAATTAAAGTTTTATTTTTCTAATAAACTTAAATTAAATTTAATTAGTAATAATTTAATTGATGAAATTAATAAACCTAAAATTCCTAAAACCAAATCTTTTTTTTCTTTAAATAGAAATATTGTTGGTGAAAGTCATAAATCAAAAATTAAAAAAATAATAAGATATATAAAATTAAAAAATTCAGATTACTTATTTATTAGTGCACCAGAAAACGTTGCTTGGGCATTAAACATAAGAGGTAGCGATAATCCAAATAGTCCGATACCAAATAGCAGATTAATAATAGGTAAAAAAGGAGAGTTATTTCTTATTTGTAATAAAAAAAATGCTTTAAAACTTATCAAAGAAAAAAAGATTGCATCAAATCAGGTAATAGAAGAAAAAAAATTTCAAAATTTAATAAATAGATTAAAAGGTAAATTTTTTTTAGTAGATGATAACACTTGTTCTGTATATTTAGAAAAAATTATTAAATCTAGATTTAAGATTAATTTTTCTGGTGATCCCTGCTATAAGCTTAAAGCAATAAAAAATCCTAGTGAAATCAAAAATATGATTAAGGCCCATTTCGAAGATGGTTTAGCTTTAACTAGATTTATTTATTGGATTAAAAAGTTGAATAAAAAGAAATTAACAGAAATTGATGCTCAAAAAAAATTAGAAAAATTCAGAAAACTAAACAAAAATTATCTTTTTCCTAGTTTTGAAACTATTGCAGGTGCCGGTGCTAATGGAGCTATAGTTCACTATAAAGCTACAAAAGAAACTACAAAAGTTATCAAAAAAAAAGATATGTTATTATGTGACTCAGGAGGTCAATATAAGTATGGAACAACCGATGTAACAAGAACAATTTGTTTTTCTAATCAAAAAAAAAATATTAAAAATATTTTTACTAAAGTTTTAAAGGGTCATATTGCAGTAATACAAACTAATTTGAAAAAAGATAATAATGGAAAAAAAATTGATATTCGGGCGAGAAAGTTCCTAAAAAAAGATGGTTTAGATTACTCGCACGGAACTGGGCATGGTGTTGGTTTTTTTTTGAATGTACATGAAGGCCCTCAATCTATATCAAAAAATAATACTATAAAATTAAAAGAGGGAATGATTCTGAGTAATGAACCTGGTTTCTATAAAAAAGGTCACTATGGAATTAGAATAGAAAACTTAATTTATATAAAAAAGAAGAATAAAGATAATCTACATTTTGAAAACTTAACTTTAGCTCCAATAGAAAAAGATTTAATAAATTATGATTTATTAAATAAAAGCGAAAAACTTTACTTATTTAAATACCATTTAAATATTTATTCTCAATATTCACAATTTTTAAATGCTAATGAAAGAAAATGGTTAGCTAGTCTTATTTAGCATTTCAATCAATTCTTTTTGATCAATTAAATTTACTTCCAAATCTTTTGCTAAATTAACTTTTTTAGTTGTTGGTTTTTCCCCAACAATTAAATAATCAAGTTTATTATTTACACTATTTATTATTTTTCCAGAATTTTTTTCTATTAAAGATTTAGCCTCTGCTCTACTCATTCCACTTAATTTGCCCGTGAGCATGAATGTTTTATTCTTTAATAAACCATTCATATCTGCCTGTGTTGCATCCGCAATTAAAAGATATTTTTTAAGTTCAAATAAAACTTTTAAGTTTGTTTTATTATTAAAAAAATTTTTAATTGATCTTATTTGAGTCTCACCAATTCCGTCAATAAAAGATAATATATCTAAATCTTTATTTTTAGATAATTTAAAAAAATCATCAGGAGATTTTAAGTGTCTTGCAATTAACTTTGCATTTTCTTGTCCTATATGTCTTATTCCTAATGAATAAATAAATCTTTCTAAAGATATTTTTCTTTTTTCATTTATTGAAAATTTTAAGTTTGATATAGATAATTCTCCCCATCCCTCTAATTTTTTAATTTTTTCAAAATCTAAATTAAAAATATCATGCGGTAATTGTATAATTTTCAAATTACATAAATTTTCTATGATCTTTTTTCCTAATCCATCTATATTAAAAGCATCTTTTGATACAAAATGTTTTAATTTTTCAATAGATATCTTTTTACATTCATACCCCTCACTACTACATCTTCTTACTGCATCCTTTTTTTTTGTTATTTCATTATAATCTTTTATTGTCTTTGAACCACATGATGGACAACTTTTCGGAAATAAAAATTTTTTTGAAGTTTTTTTTCTTTTTTTTATATCTACTGAAACAACATGAGGTATAACATCCCCAGCTCTTTCAACAGTAACTGTATCTCCAGCTCGTATATCTTTTCTGTTAATTTCATCCTCGTTATGAAGTGTAGCGTTTGATACCATAACTCCTCCAATATTTATTGGCTTTATTTTTGCAACAGGAGTTAAGGCGCCAGTACGGCCGATTTGAATTTCAATTTTTAGTATTTCTGATACAGAACTATTAGCAGAAAACTTATGCGCTATAGCCCATCTTGGGGCGTTGGCAGCATATCCAAGTCTTTTTTGTAAATTGAAATTATTTACCTTGTATACAATTCCATCTACGTCAAATTCAATTTCTTTTCTTTTTTTTTCTAAGTTTTTATGATTTAAAATTAAATTTTTAATACCCTTAATCTTTTTATTAAATGGATTTATTTTAAAACCCCAAAATTCTAAATTATTTAAAAATTCAAACTGACTTTTAATATTTAAGTTTTTTTCATATCCATATGTATATGCTATAAAATTTAAAGGTATCTTTCTCGTGATTAGAGGATCTTTTTGTCTGAGAGATCCAGAGGCCGCATTTCTTGGATTAGCAAATTTTGTATTAATTTTTTCAAAGTCTTTATTTTTAATAAAAACTTCACCACGTATGTCAATTTCAGAGGGGAAACTTTTACTATCAATCTTTTTTGGAATATCACTTATAGTTTTTAAATTTTCAGTTATATCTTCACCTTCTTTACCATCGCCTCTTGAAAGTCCTCTCACTAATTTACCATTTTCATAAATTAATGATGCAGAAATTCCATCTATCTTTGGTTCTGCACTATATTCAATTTCTGTATTTTTATCTAAACTTAAAAAATTTAATATTTTTTTTTCAAAATTAATCAAATCTTCTTCATTAAAAGCATTTCCTAATGAAAGCATTGGAATTTTATGCTTAACTTTCTGAAAATTTTTTGAAGGTTTAAAACCTACTGACTCTGAAGGGGATCTCTTGTCTTTTAAGAAAGCATGTTGGATCTCTAATTTTAAAATATTCTTTTTTAAAAAGTCATACTCTTCATCTGAAACTAAAGGTTTATTTTTATCAAAATAATATTTATTATATTTTTGAAGTAATTCTATTTTTTTTAAATACTTTTCTTTAATTTCATTATTAGACATCTTAATCAAATAAAGCTTTGAATTTCCTTATCAGAAAATTCTTACTTCTTTTGTTTTCCTTCTCAATTCTTTCTATTTTAGAGACATATTTGGGATTTAAAATTCTATAAGATTCTTCATACCATTTACTAGATTTATAATTATAACCAAGAACACTTGCGTAACGCTTTGACTCATCTAATAAACCCAATTTATAATTAACTTCTACAAGTCTATATAATGCTTCTTCTACATGGGCAGTTGTTTCATAATTTTCTACAACATATTTAAATCTATTAATTGCTGCAATCCACTTTTGATCTTTTAAATAATGTTTTCCTATATATAATTCTTTGGCAGCCAATATGTCTAAGACTAAATCAATCTTAAATTTTGAGTCCATTGCAAAGTCTGATTCAGGATATTCTCTAATAACAAACTCAAATTTTTCTTTAGCCTTATTTAATGGTTCAAGATCTTTTTTTTCATCTACAATAGTTTCATAATAACAAAGTGCTAATAGATAATGAGCATAATCTTGACTTGGGCTTGTTGGGTACACTTTTAAAAATCTATCTAATTCAAAAATTGCATCTGAATAATATTGCTGAGAATAATAAGAATAAGCTGCCATCAGTGAAGATTTTGGAGCCCACTCTGATTGAGGAAATAATAACTCAGCTTCCATAAACATCTGTGCTGCATATAAAACATCACCCTCGTCTAAAGCTTTTTTACCTTTTTCATAAGCTTCAATCATTTGTAATTCAACATCTTTTTCTGAAATAATACTTACCTTGTCATCTTTACCGCTACATGAAGATAGAATAATTATAAATAATATTAATAAAAATCTTTTTAAACTCATAAGTTTTAATATCAGATTTTAATTGAAAATATAACTTTAAGCTATTGATTTCAAAATGTTTCTATTTAGAAGCGTATGTGGAAGGTTTTTTTCTGTAATTTCAACTATAGAATAGTTGCTCTTATCTGAAAAAACTTTTCTTAAGATTTGATTTGTAAGTTTATGACCTCCTTGAGAGCATACTATTTTAGCAATTATTTTATATCCAGATAAATAAAGATCACCCATACAATCCAAAATTTTATGATTTACAAATTCTTTTGTATTTCTCAAGCCACCATCATTGATAACTTTATCATTCTTAACTACTATTGCATTATCTAAGCTTCCACCTTTTGCTAAACCCATTGATTTCAATTTTTCAATATCTTCAAAAAGACAAAATGTTCTAGAATTGTAAATTTCAGTTAAATCAGACTCATATACTTTAATTAAATTTCTTTGGTTTCCAATTAAAGAATTTTCATATCTTAACTCAAAATCAATATCTAAACTAATTTTACTTGGTTCAACAGAAATTGTCTTTTTTCCATCTACAAATTTAACTTCTTTATTAATTTTTATAATTTTTATTGGTGCATCAGAAATCTTTATTCCACTATCTTTTATTTTTTCGACAAATAATTTAGCAGATCCATCTAAAATTGGGATTTCTTGGTTATCAACTTCTATCATGGCGTTGTCTATTCCCATCCCATATAAAGCTCCCATTAAATGTTCAACAGTGGAAACACTAACCCCATAATCATTTGAAATTGTTGTACAAAAAGCAGCATTACTAACATTGAATATATTTGGAATTACAATATTATTTTTTTTAAGATCTGTTCTTTTAAAAATTATACCAGTATTAGGTTCTGATGGTTTAATAGTTAAATTAGCATTCAATCCACTATGTAAACCAACCCCATGAATAGTTATGTTTTCTTTAATTGTTTTTTGATTCAATACTGACATGGAGAGACTTATAAATTCAGAAAGAAAATTAATAAAAACAAGAAATGTTACAGTAAAATACTATTTTTCATGAAAAAGGTGAAAAAGTTTTTCAAAAAAACCCACTTTTATTTGTTTTTTTGGTATTACAACTACTTCTTGTATATTTTTATCTTTATTGAATTTTAGAGCAGATAAACAAATATCTTTAGTCTTTTCGTTTAATATATCATGATTTTCCAAATAAGAAATTTTATGGTTAAACTTATTACTTAAAATTTTTGAGCCCTCTCCTATTAAAACTACTTTAGAATCTTCTAATTGTTCATTGTTGTTATTAAGTTTGATCGATTTTATTGAAAACTTTAAAATTTCTTCAATTCTTGATATAATTATTTTTTCAATTAAATCTTGTGATAGATTTTTTTCTATAAAATAATTATTATTCACTCCAAAAGAGATTTTTATTTTTTCAGCTTCTTCTATACTTATTTTTAAAATTTTTGAAAGATCTTTTGTGATGTGGTGACTTCCAATGGGTAAAAATTGAAAAAAACAGATTTGATTTTTATTATAATTAATTATTGATGTTTTATAAAAACCTATATCAATAAAAGATAAATTGTTAATTGAAGAATAATTATCTTTATAATTAAAAGATTTTATATAGCTAGAACAATAAATTTGTTTTATTGAAACATGAAATTTAGAAAAAATTTTTTTAATATAGCTTATATTCTCTTTTGGAAAACAAAGAAAAATTATATCTAAAGATAATAAGTTACAATTAATTTTTGTAGGAGGAAAAATATAATCAATATTATCAACTCTATAATTTTTAATAATAATATGAATTATATTATAATTAGAATAATTTCTTAAAATTTGTTGTTTTGCATCTTGGACTAGAAATTGAATATCTTCTTTTTTTAATTCTAATTTATCTATTTTTTTAGATAAAGAAATTCCTACAGATAACATTTTTGAATTATCTATCAACAAATTAACTTCGTCTAAATATTCTTCAGTTTTTTTTTCTAAATCAAAAATAATTTTTTGGATATAAGTTTCTAAATTTGATTGGTCTAAAAAATTATTACTTTCACAATAGAAATCTTTTTTTAAATTATCTTTATCAAATGCTCCAACTCTGATTTTTGAAGACCCAAAATCAAAATATACATCATAATTTTTTTTACTCATTTCTTTGTAATAACATGATTTTCAATTCTTAAATCAATTATCTTTATATCTTCAAATAAGTTATTAGAAATAATTTTATGAGCTATTTCTAAAGTTTTTTTCAAATCTTTTTCTGGTAATTTTATCAAAATGTTGTCATTGGTTAAAATATCCCACCTATCATATTTATAAAAAAAAATTGATTTAAAATCTGAAAATTTAAATTTTGAATTCTCTATTATTTTTTTAAACTTCAAAAATTTTTCAGAATTAAACTCTCCAAATAAAAAAGGTAAAGATTTATTATAATTTTCGTTTTCTATAAGCTTACCATTTGATCCTACTAAAAAATTTTTATTATCAGATATTTTTGCAATAAATTTGGTTTGTTCTATTTCAATCTTAATTTCAGATGGATAAACTTTTTTTACTGTGTAGCTTTCAACTAAATTGAATTGAGATATTATTCTATTTATATTTTCTGACTTAAGGAAAAAAATATTTTTAGATAATGATTGCTTTAGTTTTTCAGTTATTTTTATATTATTATTTTCAGATAAGCCAGATACTTTAATTTTATTAATTCTATTAAAACTTTTTTTAGGCTCTATAGATTTATGATTAGTTGTGCTTAAGATTACTAAAATTAATAAATATATAAAAATTCTATTTTTTTTATCTATTGATTGAAGCATCTTTTAAAATCCATTCAATTAATTTAATAAAATTCATACCAGTAAAATTTGCAATTTCAGGAACCAAGGACAATTTTGTCATTCCTGGTTGAGTATTTATTTCTAACAAATAAAATTTTCCATTATGAAATTTAAAATCAGACCTAGTTACTCCTCTACATTTTATTATTTTATGAGCTTTAAGCGCTATATCTGTAACTTTTTTTAAATTTTTTTTATCTAAATCGACTGGAATAATGTGCTGTGTTTTAGCTTTTGGATTATATTTAGCCTCATAATCATAAAATTTTCTTTTAGGTTTTAACTCGATTGTTCCTAATTTTTTTTTTCCTAATATTGCAACTTGAATCTCTCTACCAGGAATGAATTCTTCTATTAAAATCTCATTATAAAATTTCATTAAATTTAATTTTTTTTTTAAATTTTCCTTATTACATATGTAAACATGAACACTTGATCCTTCATTAATTGGTTTAATAACAACAGGAAATTTTAATTTATTTTCAATTTTTTTGATAATCTTTTTATAATTTTCTTTATAGGTAAATTTAATATATTTAGGAGTTAATATTTTATTTTTTATAAAAATTTTTTTTGAAATAATTTTATCCATTGCAATAGAAGATGAAATTACACCTGAATGAGTGTATGGAATTTTTTGAGTTTCTAATATTGTTTGAATGTATCCATCTTCCCCATATTGACCATGTAATGCGTTAAATATTACATCGGGTTTAAATTTTTTAATATTTTTTAGAAACTCATTATCTGTATCACTAACGTTTACTTTATAACCTTTTTTTTTTAATTCTTTGGCTACCTGTTTGCCAGTATCTAAGCTTATCAGTCTTTCTTTTGAAATTCCCCCACATAAAACTAAAACTTTTTTTATCATATTATTCTAGTATCTTAATTTCTTTTTCTAATTTAATTCCTGTTTTTTTTTCAACATTTGTTTCTACAAACTCTATCAATTTTTTCATATCATCAAAACTAGCATTTTTTTTATTTATAAAAAAATTACAATGTTTTTTTGAAATACAGGCATCCCCAAAAGTTGTGTTTAATGAAACAGACTCTTTAATTAACTCCCAAACTTTTTTATTAGTTTGTTTGATTGGATTTTTGAAAGTGCTTCCGCTAGTTTTTATTTTTGTTGGTTGTGCTTTTTCTTTATTTATTTTTAATTTTTTCATTTCTTTTTCTATTGCATCTCTATTTTTCTTTTTACCTTTAAATGATGCACTTAAAAAAATTAAATCTTCAGATAAATCATTATTTCTATATTCAAATTTAATATTATTTGAGGGTATTGTGACCACTTTTCCTAATTTATCTATAGCTTGAATAGAGACTAATATATCTTTAAATTCTTTGTTGAAACAACCGGCGTTCATTTTTAAACCGCCTCCTATTGTACCAGGTATGCATGACAAAAATTCCATTCCTCCTATTTCATTTTCTAGAGCAAATTCAGACAATTTTTTATCACTGCACGCACTTCCAGCAATTATAATACCATTGGGCAATAATGATACATTTGAAAAGTTTTTTCCTAATTTAATTACTATTCCATCAAAAATATTATCACTAATTAGAGTATTTGAACCAGCCCCTAGAATAAAAATTTTTGTCTTAGAACCAAATTTTTTTAAAAATTTGACTAAATTAGAAAGAGATTCTGGTCTGTAATAAATTTTTGCTTTACCTCCAATATTAAACCAGTTGCTCTTTTTTAAATCATAGTCAAAATCAAATTTGCAATTAATTTCTTTAGAAAACTTTTTTATTTCATCAATTAACATTATATTAATTTTGGTAATTTTCTCATCCAGCTCGAAATTGAACCAGCCCCCATCCCAATAATTGTTTTTTTTCCATAGATATTACTTTTAACAAATTTTGCTAACTCACTTTCATTATTAACTAGAAATAGCTTTACTTTAGAATTTTTGATAATTTCTCTTGCAAAACTATTATAACTAAAACCTAATTTTATTTTTTCACCTGCTGAATAAATAGGACATAAGATTACTGTATCTGCTTTTAAAAATGAAAAACTAAATTCTTTTCTCAAATCTTTAAGCCTGGAAATTCTATGAGGCTGAAATACACAAATTATTTCATCTTTTTTATGGGCTGCTTTTACTCCATTTAATACTTCTTTTATTTCAGTTGGGTGATGAGCATAGTCATCATAAAATTTAGCCTCTCTATAAGTAAATATTTTATTAAATCTTCTTTGTACTCCTTTAAATTCACTTAACCCAAACTTAACTAATTTTTTTGATATTCCAATAGATAGAGCAACTGCTGCTGCTGCTGTAGAATTTTTTATATTATGAACTCCTAATAATGGAATCTTTATTTTTTTAACTAAAGTATTTTTTTTTGCAGGTAATTTAATCATCAAATCATATTCGGAAAACTCCTCAAATTGTTTTATATTTTTTATACAAAATTGAGATTTTGGATTTACTCCATAAGTATAAAAATTTTTTACTTTTATTCTTTTTATTAATTCTTGGTTATTTTTATCATCTATACAAATAAATGATTTTCCAAATGAAGGAACCTTATTTATAAATTTTATGAATAAATCTTTTAAATCATTCATTGATCTATAGAAATCCATGTGTTCCCTATCTATATTTGTAATTATTGAATAAGTTGGGGGCACATGTACAAAACTGCCGTCAGACTCATCAGCTTCTAAAATACTCCAATCACTTTTTCCTAATCTAGCAGAATTTTGTAATGAATTTAAAACACCTCCATTAATAATTGTTGGATCTAATTTTGCCTTTGAAAATATTGCAGCTAGTAATGAAGTGGTAGTTGTTTTACCATGTGAGCCAGTTACAACAATATTTTTAGTTAAAGAGACAATATGAGCTAGCATTTCTCCTCTTTTATAAATTGGTAATTGTTTTTTTTTTGCTTCTTTCAATTCTGGATTATTTTTTTTTATAGCAGAGGAAACAACTAAAATTGTAGCTTTTTTTATATTTTTTTTATTATGTCTAATTGAAATCTTAATTTTATTTTTTTTTAATCTTTCAATATTCTTGTTATTAGAAATATCACTCCCTTGAACATTAAAACCCATTCCTTTCATTATCAAAGAAAGGCCACTCATACCAATACCACCTATTCCTAAGAAATGTATGATTTCTGATTTTGCTAATTCAATTTTCATTAATTATAGATATAATTTTTTGATTTATATTATTCCAAGAGTTTTGATAACTAAAATTTTTCATATTTTTTTTTTTTTCTAAATATTCTTCCTTGTTATCAATCATTTTAATTATTTTGCCTGTTAATGATATTTCATTTAATTCATTTTGACTCAATACCCAATTACAACCTAACTTCTTATAAAATAGAGCATTTTCTAATTGATGATTATCTTTTGCATGTGGAAGTGGTATTGCAAGATAGGGTATATTCAAAAAAGTTAGCTCCGCCAATGTAGAGGCACCTGCTCTAGTGATACATAAATTGACCTTGGTCATAAAATCAAAAATATTTTCATTAAAATCAAATAATTCATTTTTGATTTGATTATCTGAGTAAAAATTTTTTAGATTTTCGTAATTTTTTATACTTATTTGTTGAAATACTTTTAAATCATATCTTTTTGAAAGTTTTATTACAGTATCTTTTATAGCGACATCAAATAATTCAGCACCTTGGCTTCCACCTATAATTAATAAATTTATTTCTTTTCCTATTTGGTCCCTTGATTTAATTGAATAAAATTCTTTTCTTAATAAAGATTTAATCAGTACAATCTTTTTTTGAAATTTTTTTGGAAAATTGATTATCGTATCTGAGTAACAAATAATTTTTTTACAAAAACTTAAAAATAATCTATTTGCCTTCCCTATAACCATATTAGGCTCAAAAAGAAATATCTTAATTTTAAGTATTTTTGATGCTAAACATAAAGGTAAGGACATATAACCTCCAGTAGATATCAATATATCAATTTTTTCCTTTTTTAAAAAAAATAATGATTTTAATGTAAGATATAAAATTGAAAAAATTTTGAACGGAAGTAAGAAAAAATTTTTTGTAAACTTTGGTGTATTAATAATTTTTACTTTATATTTTTCTCTTTTTAAATACTGCATACCTCTTCTATCAGAGCTTAAGCAAACATCAAAATTATCCTTTAGATGTTCATGAAATATTAAAGCAGGAATGACATGGCCACCAGATCCACCAGTACTAATCAAAACTTTTTTCTTCATATTAATTTATTTGTCTTTTTGTTAAATTCAGAATTATACCTGATAAGATAGAAACTCCTACAATAGAAGAACCTCCATAACTAAGATAAGGTAATGTCATTCCAGTAGTGGGAAACAATCTTATGTTTACTCCCAAATGAATTAAAGTTTGTAACAAAATAAGAGTAATAGAACCTACAAGTACCAACTTAATTTTTTCATTTTTTTCTAAATATATTTTTTTAAATACATTGTAGATAAAAAATAAAAAAATTATCAATAATAAAATTATTACCACAACTCCAAATTCCTCTGAGATTACAGAAATTATATAATCTGTATGAGCCTCAGGTACTCTGTTTTTTAAAGTACCCTCCCCAATACCCTTTCCAAAGTATCCACCACTTGTAATTGCTTCTATTGCTTTTTCAGATTGAAAATTATGAGTACCGCTGCTGGGATTAAAAAAAGACTCAATTCTATTTTTAATATATTCAAATTTAGGAATAAAAAAAACTATACATAATAGTCCTGTGAGTGAAATACCAAAAAAGGAAAAAAATATTATAAGACTAATGCCAGATATAAATATCAACGTTAGCCACGATAAAAAAATAAGTAATGTTTGACCAATATCTGGTTGCATCATTAAAAGTAAGGATATTGGTATAATAACAATCAGACTTAAAAAATACTTATAATAAATATTTAGATTTTTTTCAGAACTCAAAATTGAAGCTAGTAAAATTATGGTAAAGGGTTTGACAAATTCTATCGGTTGAAATCTTGGTAAAAAAAATATATCAAGCCAACGCTTAGAACCTTTTACTTCAGCGCCTATTATTGGAACTAAAATCAAAAGAAATACCGAAATAAAAAAAAATAAAGTTGAAATCTTAAATAGATTTTTTTGACTTAATGAAGAAAAAAAAATTAAAGTAAAAATACCAATAATTATATATGCTAAATGTTTGAAAAAGAAAAAATAATTATTAGTATCTAATTTATCAGATGCAATTAATGAAGTGGATACTAATGAAAAAAATAAACCAAGACTAAATAAAAGTGTTATTATTAAAAAGATTGTTTTATCAATATTTTTCCACCATCCATGATAAAACTTTAAAATAGAATTATTACTTAGCATTAATCAGTTTTTTAACGGTATTATTAAAATATTTTCCTCTTTCTTCAAAATTTTTAAAGTTATCAAAAGATGCTGCCGCTGGACTAAAAAGAATAATTTGATCTTCATCATTTTTTTCATTTTTAATATCTAAAAAAACTTTTCTTAAAAGAGGCTCTAGTTTTTTAAAACTTTGAGCAATCATATATTTTTTTAGTTTATTGTGAAAAAATTTTCTATCCTTACCAAATATATAAACTTTAAATGTTTTGCAATTGTTCTTTGATAAAAAAAATTTATCTCCTTTTTTAGCCAAACCTCCAACTATCCAATAAACATTAGATAAAGATTTTAATAAACTAATAGACGATGAAAAGCTAGTAGCTTTAGAGTCATTAATAATAGTAAATTTTTTTGATTTATAAATAATTTGTTGTCTATATTTTAAACCATGAAACTTTTTTAAAGTTTTTATAAAAATTTTTTTATTGATATTAAATTTTTTTAATATTTCAATAACAAATGCTAAGTTTTCTTTATTTCCGTCAGTTAAGAAATATCTATTATTAATCTTTTTTAAAAATTTTAAATCTATTTTAGGATTCACTTTGATAACTTTCGAATGAATATTCTTTTTTTTTAAAGTTTTTTTTATATGTAAATCTTGGATATTTAAAAATGCAAAATCTTTTGAGGTTTGATTTTCAATTAATTTAAACTTAGCTTCTATATATTTTTTTAATGTTTTGTGCCTTTCTAGATGATCCGGAGTAATGTTTAATATTGCTCCGAAATTACTCTTAAAGAATTTACTATATTCTAATTGATATGAAGAAGCTTCTATGACAAATATCGTATTTTTTGTGATTTTTTTTTCAAGCAAAATTGGGTTTCCAATATTTCCAACTAATCTAACATCAAATTTTTGCTTTTTTAATATTTCGTATAAAATCTGAACTGTTGTAGATTTTCCATTTGTACCAGTAATAGTTATGTTTTTATTTTTATTATATAAACTATAAAAAATATCTAAATCTGTTCTAATTTTTTTTAAGTTTCTAAACAGATACTTTTTAAGCAAACAATTATTAATATTAATCCCTGGGCTTAATATTATATAATCAAAATCTTTATTTCTTATATCGTTATATTTGATTAATTTTTTTTTAATATCAGAATTTTGGTTTAAAATTTTATTATCATCAAAAATATTTAATGTATTTTTATTTTTTAAAAATTTGTATGAAGAAAATCCACTTTTTCCTAATCCATAAATCAAAATTTTTTTTTTAATGAAAATATTTTTATTTTCTAACATTATCTTAATTTTAGTGTGGCTAGACCTATCATCGCTAAAATTATGGAAATAATCCAAAATCTGATTACTACAGTAGACTCTGGCCAGCCTTTTTTTTCAAAATGATGGTGAATTGGTGCCATCATAAAAACTCTTTTTCCAGTAAGTTTAAAAGAAACTACTTGTACAATTACAGATATCGCCTCAAGAACGAATAAACCCCCTGTAATAGCTAAAACTATTTCATGTTTAGTAATAATTCCTACCGCACCTAGAGAACCTCCCAAAGCAAGAGATCCTGTGTCTCCCATAAAAATTTTTGCGGGAGGTGCATTGAACCACAAAAATCCTAAACATGCTCCAATTATAGAGCCACAAAATACGCTTACTTCTCCTACTCCTTCAATGTAAGGTATTTGTAAATAATCTGAAAAAACTATATTTCCAGTCACGTAGCTAATAAAAGCAAAGCATCCAGCAACTAATATCACAGGCACAGTTGCTAACCCATCAAGTCCATCAGTTAAATTTACTGCATTAGATGACCCAACAATAATAAAAACAGAAAATGGTATAAAAAACCATCCTAGGTTTATCATTAAATTTTTGAAAAAAGGAAAATACAAATTTTTAAGTTCATCATAATTAGAAAAATAACTTAATAAATATATACCAATAGCTGCTATAACTATTTGTGAAATAATCTTAAATCTAAATGATATACCAGAGGAATTTTTATATTTAATTTTTTTGTAATCATCATAAGCCCCTAAAAGGCCAAAGCATCCAACAATATAAAGTAAAAACCAAATATGAATGCTAGACAAATCTCCCCATAACAAAATCCCAGAAAATAGTCCTAAAAGAATCAAAACACCCCCCATAGTTGGTGTACCTATTTTTTTAATGATATGATCAGTAGGACCGTCTTCTCTTATAGGGTCTAAAATTTGTTTAGAAGAAAAGAAATTTATAAAAGGATTACCTACGACTAAAACTATCATCATAGAAGTAAACATTGCCAATCCTGTCCTAACAGTAAGATATTTAAAAACATTTAGAAAAGTATATTTATCTATAAGATCTAGAATAAGATTATAAAGCATTAATTTTTCCTATTTTTAAATTAGAGGTAAATTTATTAAGTCCTGTTGAATTTGAACCTTTGATCATGAGATAATCATTATTATTTATATTGTTTTTTATCAAATTAATTATTTGTGATTTCTTTTTTAAAATAAGGCCTCTTTTAGTTTTATCAATATTTGTATATGTTTTTATAATATGTTTACCAATTACATGAATATAATCAATTGAACTTCTATTTATATACTTACTAATTTTTAGGTGAAGTTTTTTAGTGTGTTTTCCCAATTCCAGCATATCTCCTAGTATCAAATGTTTTTTTGAAACCTTAGGATTAATCTTATCAAAATTTTTAATTGCAGAATTTAAGGATAAAGGATTTGAATTATAACTTTCATCTATCAAAAAAATATTTTTTTTATCAATCTTAATTTTAGACATGTCCCCTCGCCCTTCAGGTGACTCATAATCAAAGAAAAAATTTTTGTCTACTTTATCTAATTTTTTATAAATTTTCATTACTAACAATGTGGCTAAAAAATTTTTTAAATTACTTTCAAAAGTAGAAGAAAAGTAAAAATATAATTTCTTTTTATCGATATTTACACAAACTTTATATTTTTTTCCTTCTTTTTTAATAGAATGCAAACTTGCATCAGAATTTTTTTTCTTCATGCTAAAAGAAAAAACTTTAAGATTTCTATTTTTTGCAATCTTTTTATGAAAATCATAAAATTCATCATCTGAATTCAAGATGATTATTCCTCCATCTTTAATATTTTGAATAATTTCTGACTTAGCTAAAGCGATTTGTTTTATATTATTAAAATTTTTAGCATGGGCATAAGATATGTTTGTTATAATTGCTAAATCAGGTTTAATTATTTTTGATAAAATATCTATTTCACCTTTTTTATCCATTCCTATTTCAAAAACACCAAAATTATCTTTTGTTTTTAGATTAAACAAACTTAATGGAACTCCATATTTATTATTAAAAGACTTTGGAGAATAAGTTACTTTGCTTATCTTTTGAAAAGATTTTCCAATTAATTCTTTTAGCGAAGTTTTGCCACAGCTACCTGTAATTCCAATAATCTTTGCCTTAGAATTCTCTCTTAAAATTTTAGATATCTCAGTTAAAAATTTAAGACTATTCTTTACTTTAATTTGTTTAGGAATATTTGAATATTTATCGATTTTATTAACCACTGCTAAAGAAGCGCCCCTTTCAAAAGCTTCTTTTATATATAAATTTCCATTTTTATTCTTTCCTTTAATTGCAAAAAAAACATCATTCTTTTTTATTTCTTTAGAATTTATTGAAACATTGTTAATTTTTATTTTTGATAAGATATTATTTGTTTCACTTATTTCTTTAATAATATTTATTTTTAAATCTTTAGATAATTTTTTATTTTTTTTTCTTATATTCTTTAAAATAATATCTTTGTCTGAAAAGAAATTTTTTTTCTTTCCATAATCTTGAATATTTTCATGCCCCTTACCTGCAACAACCAGCACTTCTCCTGTTTTCAAGTTTTCAATTGCTTTATCAATGGCTAAAAACCTACTTGGTATTTCATAAAGTTTTTTATTACTAATGCCTTTTTTAATATCAAATCTTATCTTTTTTGGGTTTTCTGTTCTTGGATTATCGTCAGTTAAATAAATTTTATTACAATAATAATTTACTATTTTTCCCATTATGGATCTTTTTGATTGATCTCTTTCTCCTCCACAACCAAAAACAATATTAATTTTTCTGTCTTTAAATTGATCTTTTAAATTTGACAAACATACTTTTATCGCATCTGGTGTATGAGCATAATCTAAAATTACACATGAATTATTTTTCAAATATCCAATCTTTTCAAGTCTACCATTAACAGGTTTCATCTTTTTAATTGTACTTACTATTTGTTGAAAGCTAATATTACTTTTTTCGGCAGCAACCATTGCCATTAAAATATTTTTAATTTGAATTTTTCCTATTAGAGATGTTTCAAAATTGTAAATTTTTTTTTTATATTTAATTTCAATTAATTGTTTATTATCTAAATATTTGTGTGAAAGTATTTGAAGATTTCCTTTGTCATCAGAGATTGAAATAATATTAAGTTTTCTTTTTGTGCAAATTTTCTTAATTACTTTATATTGTGGAATTTTATTATCTAAAATTACAGATGAATTTTTTTTTAATAATTTATCAAATAAATACAATTTAGATTTTAAATATAATTTTAAACTTTTATGATAATCAAGATGATCATGAGACAAATTGGTAAAAATTCCTATATCAAATAACAAACCATCTAGTCTGTTTTGATCAAGTCCATGGCTTGATGCTTCTAATATTACATCATTTATTTTTTGTTTTTTTAGTTTTTTCAGACTTAAACTTAATGTAACAGGATCTAAAGTTGTATTATTCATAGGAATTTTTTTATAGATTGATTTAATTCCTAATGTACCAATAGAAGCTACTTTTTTTTTATTGATTTTCAAAATTTGATAATAAAAATCTGCTATTGACGACTTTCCATTAGTTCCTGTGACAGCAATTAATTTATTTGGCTTTAATTTCTGAATATGAAATGTGATTTCTGCTAATAATTTTCTAACATTTGTTGACTTTATATAAAGTATTTTTTTTTTGAAACCTTCAATTTTTAAGTTTGAAACTATTGTCTTTGCTCCATTTTTAATTGCATCTTTTATAAATTTTTTCCCATCATCATCGTTTCCTTTAATAGCAAAAAAAATAAAATTTTTTTTAACATGTGCACTATTAAAACTAATTCCCGAAAAATAATGATTTTTATATTCGGAGTTAATTTTTTTGAAGTAATTGCCTATCAACATGGATTAATCAATTTCCATATATTTTGTGGCTAAAATAGGCCCAATTTTTTCTATGATTTTGCCAGCAACTTCAACTGTCGTC
>MDSV01012591.1_pt1 | contig 23548 bp, 42 predicted proteins | sample 810851 | NCBI WGS metagenome assembly MDSV01 (sample SAMN05326640, study PRJNA326480) | marine metagenome | isolation source: seawater | place: Atlantic Ocean: North East | collected 2012 | reverse complement strand
TAGGTGTGAAACCAACGATGTCCATGAATAGGAAGGACATCTCTTTTCTCTCACCACCTAATTTCAACTTACTTGGGTCTTTCACCAGTATCGCCACTTGTCGTGGGTCTAGGTATTTCTCAAACTGTTTTCTTATCTGTTGTTTGGCACGGAACTCTAGTATGAAACGTAGGAACGTGGCATGAAATCCACATATCCATAGTGTGAGTAATATCCATGTAACATCTAATAATACTAACGCCTCGAAAGATAATGTGAACCAGTTGCCTATACCTACTGTCGCACCAATGAGTGTTAGACCAATCAACCAGTATGGGGCAAATCTTGTTAATACTATTATAACACAACCTACCAGAAAAGCAAGCGCTAATTCAATTAGATTGTCATATCTCTTTATCGTCTCACCATCAAGTATAGTCTGTAATGAGTTGGCACTTATCACATAGTCGTACTGTTCACCACTTGGTGTCGCAATCACACTTGATAGACCCTCTGCGGTCAATGCCAATATAACTGTCGTACCTGCGGCAGCAGAGAAATCATCACTCGCCGCACTTATCGTCTTAAACTCTTTATTCCAACGTAACCATATCCTAGCGTTACTGTCTGTGTTGATTGTCGCATATGCTGGTACCCTCATCGCAATAACACCTGTATCGTCTGCCTTAACTTGATATGATGGATCGCCAACAGCAACTCTAATTGTCTCTATTGCCATGTTAGGGTAAACTTCTTCACCAATCTTCATTAACAGTGGCACTCGTCTCGTAACACCATCTATCTCTGGTGCCGTATTGATAACACCTACACCAGAAGCACATTGTGCCAACTCTGGTAGTGGTCCAACCATACCAGGCCATTCGTATAAGAAGTTGAGTGGGTCACCAATCTTTGCCACACCTCTTGGTACTGGGTTAGATGTTCTCTTTTGTGTCGTGCCTGTCTGTGCGATTACTGTGCCATATGTTAGTGTCTCACAGAAATCCATGTCACCATCAAATCTGTCTCTTTCACTAAACAATATTGGCATTACAATTATGCCTGTCTGTGCCTGTCGTAAATCAACAATCATATCTGCCAATACTTGTCTTGGCCAAGGCCACTGTCCATATTTCTCAATGGATTCTTCGTCTATTGTTATGATTGTTATGTCTTTAGAAGGTGTCTTTGTTTCATTACCTAAAACAAAGTCGAAGGACTTTAATCTAAGTATCTCTTTAAAACCAGGGTCTTGTAACCCTATATAAGTAAGGACCACCAACGTAATAAATGCTGTCGTCCAGTGTGACAACCACTTCATATTACTATTTAGTTCTGGGTAACTGTTATCGTACAGAAAGAATGACCACACCACAAGGTATTTGAGTATGACTTATTATTGCCTATCTGATTGAAATACATAGATGAACCGTTAGACGTTCTACCATCCACGTTCACATCGAGGGTGTTATTATTACCTATCTGGTCAACCTCTATGATGAATCCATCCATGCTGACTATATCAAAATCTATGTCGTTATTCTGACCATCTTGTTGTAAATCTAAACTACCACCGTCTGTGAGATTGTCTATCGTTAGGTTGATATCGTTGGCTAAAACACTCTTTGACCAACAAGAGAATAGAAGATACACCAGAATACCAATTATTAAATATCTTATCATGCTATTATTTATCTTAGTATTGTGTTACGGAGACAGCACAACCACCAACAGTTTGGCAATTTTGATTTAGTGTATATGATTGGGCACTCGTACTCTGATTTGATCCTTGTTGTAAATTAAAATCTGTACCATAACTTCCACCTAGTGTTATGTTAGCAGTATGTTGCCAGTTTTTCTTCTGGTCTATATCAACGTTGTTATCGTCATTATTGAGTGTGAGTGTTAACTCCTTACCAGAGTTATGTTCTTGTATGATATGGATATCGTTATCGTCTGAATATACATTGATGTCCATATCATGTCCAGATGTGTTGTTACTGGATCGTTGAGATAACATGATATCATTTCTATCACCAGTCACTCGTAAGTCCATACTATGACCACCTATTTCTAAGTTGTCATAACTAAAATTACCATTCCCATCTATTTTATAACCTTGACCCATTTTGATATTATTGTTATTACCTTGATAAACATTTAATATCATGTGGTCTTGGTTACATGATGTGGCTGAACATTGTTGTTTCGCAATAACAGAATTATCATCATAATCTATCTCTAAATCCATGATAGCGTTATTATGTATCTGTAGGGCGTCAAAATTATTATTGTCACCATGATTGTCTAGGTACATCGTATTACCATCACCAGTTTGTACTGCGGTCATTGTACTTGATGTTTGATTATCAGAACCGTAATAGTGTTTGTATAGACCTATCTTATTATTATTACCAGTCTGTGTAAAATTAATCGTTTGATTTTTACCATACAATGTGGCAGGTGATGCTGCCGTACTCTTTGTAGATATCCTATTATTCTGACCGTCTTGCGTGATGGTTACCGTAACGTTAGTACCAACTTGACCTATGTAGATTTCATTGGTATAACCAGGGCTTGTCCAGATTAGAATGCTTATTATCAGTATTCTTATCATCTTTTCTATCGTACTTGGTTTTATCCTTAACGACCCTCTTTCTATATTTTGGTGTTCTCAGGTCTTTGGCTATTGGGTTCTGTTTCTTCATTTTTTTTCTTCGTAATCTTTTTCATCTTATCAATATATCTACGATATACTGCCGCCTCTGCCGTCTTACCCATAACTCTGGCACGTTGCTCCATCGCAATCGCAGCCTGTATCTTATGTGCGTGTGTTTTACCACTACCCTCTATCTTCTTTACACTTGCCTCTGCGGTCTTAACATCTTTGAACCCAAGACCTTTTATCGTGCCTTTTGGATTCTCGTCTGTGTATAAGTCACTATGTTTCTTACTACCCGCAGGTTGTCCCTTCTTTCTAGGTATCCTAGGTGCCTCTGTAAACTCTCTAAATGACTTCATTGTATTTGTATTATTGTTATCTCGTTATCCTGTCCACCCAGTTCGAAATCGTACATTTCAAACTCGTCTTGTATTATATTTATAATGTATCCATACTCCTTGTCAAGTCTTAACTCTATGTAGGCACCACTCGCACCCTCTCTCGCCCATACCCATTGTGGGTCCTCATCTAATATAATGACACCAGTTTCTGGATTCTTACCTAAGATGATACCATCCGCTGTCTTATCAAATTCATTTCTCATCTGCTTCGCAAGTTCTTCATTGATTTGTGCCAGTATGTCTGCCAGAAAATTTTGTTCTAAGAAATCTATATCTAAACCTGTAACATATAGGTCCTCTTCCTCCTCTAGGTAATCCACCTCTAGGTCATCAAACTGTAGGAAGTCTATGTCTAATGCGTCTGATATCTCTTTTAACTTTGCCTCGTAATTCTCTTCCTCTAACTGTTCTGGTTTCGCAACAATCAACATGTTATTAATCATGTCTAACTCTAAATCTAACTTGATAGGTGGTGATGGAGGATTGGCTGGCGAGTTTACCTGTGTCGCCTGGAATGCCTGATCCATTATGATGAACCCTGCGTCTGTCTCAACACTTATCTCACCAACGAAACAGTTACCATTGACATCACAGGATGGTAACAGTATGATTGTACTGCCACCTAGTTCGTCTATCGTCATAGAGAAATCTGTACCCCTAACACCAATAGTTGCTGTGGGTGTTGTAATCTTTATATCTTGTCTGGAGTTCTTGGCAATCTGACCAGAGGCATATCTTACTGTGCCTAGTGCTGCCTTTAGTGATAACTTACCCGTGCCACTGTTGGGGTCGAATACAAATTCGTCTATGATGAGTTTACTATGTTGGGTAACATCTACCCTGGTATCGTCTATGAATAGGATACCAACTTTACCATTACCAGTCTTTACTGTATCAAACTGTTCTATCTCTAATTCTTCTTGGATTGTTATATCTGTCTTATCACGGTCGATAACACCGTTACCCTCTAGTTGGTCTACGTTTCCTATACTACCCCATAGAGGGGTAGCATAGAATATTATTAATAATATTATTGTCCTAATCGTCCTGTGATATGTCAATATCATGGTTGTCACCTACTGTTGTCAAATTAATTATGTTATCATACAAACCAGATTGTGTTATATCTACATCAGCGATTGATCCCGTATGGGAATGGACTAAGGTGTGTCCGTTAACATCACCATTACCGTTTATATCAATTAAGTAATTATTAGTATCACCGTTTACGGTCAGCGTTAGTATCGCTGAAGTACCATCGATAGTAGCAGCAACAACGTTACTGTCACTCCCTGAGGCACCTGTTATACTTACAGTTGCGTTTGCCGCGTCAGCACTCTCACCAATATCGATATCTAAATCGTTACTGTTACCTGCCCATACAATGGACGCCGTAGCAGTAGCACATGAGGATCCTGTCCCTGCGCTGTCACAATTAAAATCTATATTGTTTGAGTTACCTGTCGTACTAAACGTACCTGAGAAGGTTGCACCGTTTACATCAAATGTCAAAACGTTACTGTTACCAACTTGGTCTATATCAATTGTAGTAGTGGCCCCTATTACACTTGAAGCGGTAGTTGAATTACCTACAGTATTATTTTGTCCATCTTGGGTAATGTCGAGGTCAAGCGTTGCACCAGATTGTGTCACATATATATCGTTGGCACTTACCGGTAGTGCTAACAACATTAATATTATGATTAATTTAGCGTACATTACTTTACTCCTCTATTTTAAATTGCCACAAACCATATTCAATGCCTTCGTGTATCATATTGAACACGGCATGTTCTATCGTGGTTCTTATGGCGTAGTTTACTGGCTCATTAGTTGCGACACCAGTTTCTAATTCCAAGGCTTTTGTACTCATATCTAAGAACCTGAATACATCTCCACCACTGGAATAACTCGCTATCGTCTTTGTTGCTGATACTGTCATAAGGATTTCTCCTGTCTGTACTGCCACTAAACGAAGCGAAACTGTTACTTGGTCTGTACGGTACTGTTCACTAACCCCAATACCAAAATATCTCGCACCAACACCACCTGATGTAATGTTCGTATCGTACCCTACAATACCACCCTCTACAATAAGACCCGCAAATTTTAGAGGTTTTAAAACGTTCTTCGTATCACTCTCTCCATCATATAGTTCTCTTGTACTTCTTATCAGTTGTCTCTCTTTGATGAGAGCATCTAAACCCTGTCTCTCCAATACGATGAACCAGGGTGAGTTATTATTATGTCCTACTGCCTTCAGAGCGTTGATTACCCAACTCTCTGGACCCTGTGTTACTGCCGTAGATAACTGACTAAATCTTTCATTAGGTTTTCTCTGTCCTGTCCTATCAGGAAAGTTATATACAGCAATGGTGATTGGTGCCTGTCCTAGTGGTGGTATATTATGTAACCTCTTAATCGTATCTGTCTCTAATGTGTATGGTGTCTCACCATAGAATACACTATCAGATTTAGTTGAGGCACAACCACCTAGGAAACATAGGACCGCAACGACCGCTGCTACGTGAGGGAATGTTATGGACATCTTAAAATTTGAAATCACCTACTGGTACGGACATTGTCGTTGTCGTGCCATCTGGTGATGTGATTGTTAATGTGATTATTTCTGTCGAGGCATCCTTGACCCAGTATATCTGTGATCCCTCCACCTCTGCCGTACCACTCGTTGGGCAGGTGCCTGTACACTCTGTGCCAAACATGTTATCAACTAACTGTTTGGATAGGTTGGCATATATCCTACTCTCAACGTTCTTTATAAACTTGTTGATGGTCGTGTTGTTCTCGTCACGCTTGGCAGCCGCAGCCGCACTCTTAGCGTCATCGCTAACATTCTTCTCCCTACTGTATCTTAATTGTTCAACTGAAAGGACATGTGTGGAATATCCATTCCCAGAGAAAGAGGGATTGGAAAAACTATGTGTCAATTCACTTGTAGTGCCAGGTATCGCCATAGTCATAATAATACTGCCCAACACTAATATTCTTAGTGTTTTCATATATGACTATTTATATAAAATAGGTTATGGAGGTGAATAGGATTACGTAGTGGATCATCTGGTCTGTCCAGATTGTATTCCAGAACATACTATTATTTTTTGATATTAAATAGTGAGAGTTTATTCTACTGGTTGTCCAATCTTGGATCCAGTGTAAGAAGGCCATCAATGCGACCCATTGCCATATGTAATAGAATACAACTAAGAATGGTAGTGAGTATGCCCCAACGTGGGCTGTCAACCAATAATATGATTTACTCTTTTTTGTCGCCATCTGGTCTGTCTGGAGTATCCCGTCTCCTATCCAGTGGCATAGTATTATCAGTAGTATCGTTCCTAGTTCCATCTTTTTCCTCGTTCTCTCTCATGGCCAAGATTGTGTCCAACTTTGACCGTAATCTAATTAAATCATTATCTAGCATTCTAATTCTATCTATGAGTAAGATAGTGGTATATTGTGCCTTGTCTAGTTTCTCTATTATGTTTCCTGTTATGTAAGTATATATGAAGTAAATAAAATAACCCATCGCTATGGCAGCCACTGTGGCGAAACCATACTGGTTTAACATTTCTACTATTGGTGATATATTATCTTCTGGCATTAATCTTTTCGAGCATCAGTTTTTCCATCTGCCCTGGATATTCTATCCATGTCGGGTTTGATGTTTAATGCGCTACATACTAAAATGTCAAGTTTTATAAGGTCATGGTTCATGGTCTTTACTCTATTGTCTAGTGATCCTATCAACATTGATATAGTGCCAACTTGCCCTACCACACCTGCCAGAATATATTTGAGAATGATGTAAATGAAAATCCCCATAACCATTGCGGCAGCAACGGGTAGTCCAAAGTCAACTAATATTGTTAAGAATAAATCCATGCTCTATTTAGTAACAGAGCATGGACGATTGTTGTGGTCTCAACAGGAGAGATTAATTGTTGACTAATTTCGAAAAGTAGTTCATTGTATCATCTTCATCTGCCGCACTAGGGGGAGTAGTTACTTCAGGTGTTGATGGTTCTATCTTTTCTTCCACAACGGGTTCAACGGCAGCCACAGGTATATCTACCTCATCTGCTGTCGCTGTTTTTCCTGTCCCATAGACAACTCTTTCAAATTTCGCTTTTAGTTCATCATAAGATTTGAAGTTGGAGGGAGCAGAAAAACTCGCAAGAGGATATTGTGTCTTCCACAATGCCTCTATATCTTCGTCTGTCTCTTTTACTTTACTTGGTCCTTCAAATTCAGATTTGTCGTAGTTCCAATAACCATCGACCTTTCTGATTTTAAGTTTAAAGTTAGCGCCTTCCCAGAAATCAAATGGGTTGATGGCACTCTCATCAGCAAACTCAGGTTTCATGGCTTCTGTAATCTTATCAAAAATTTTCTTACCAAATTTATATAAGAATACTTTACCCTCATGTTCTGGGTGTGCTGGGTCTGATACTACAACGATATTGGTGAAGTAAGATAACTTACGTTTTCTCTTTCTAGCGATTTCTTTATCACTATCCGCACCAGTATTCCACAGTTTAGAATTTTCTTCACTCACTGGATCTTTTTGACCGTTTGTAGTTAAACTGTTCTCAATATACCAACCACCAGGTCCTTGAAAAGCATGTGACCATACTCTCGCCCATGGTAGTTCTTCGCCTTCAACGGCAGGTAAAAATCTTATAACAGCATAACCATTGCCAGTCTTATCCAGTTCTGGTTTCCAAAATCTTGTATCGTCTGAGGAGTTTTGATTAGTTGTAGGTTGTGTAACTTTTTCTAGTTCTTTAGTTAGTTTGTCGAAGTTACCTCGACTTCTCTTTAAGTTTGCGAATGACATATTGTCTCCTTGTATTCGTTGTATTTGTATGTGTCTATATAATCGACTTTATTATATATACAAGTTTTTACCTTATATTGTAAATTAATTTATCATTTAGCCGTTCGTGGGATTTACCTGGTGGAATACCCACAATTTTTCAGGAAGAGTCCAGATTCCTAAGAAGATGGTCCCTACTAATAAACTACCCTTGGTGTCTTCAGCCAGTCGGCCCTAACCCTCCGCAGATATACTTTACGCCCTCTTAAGCGTTGTTCAGCCAGAACGATACATTGGTTGCAACCAATATAATTCTGCTAAATGATAACTCTATTATACACCATTTTCACTTAAAAGTCAAGCGATAAATTGTGAATAAATTCCTTGGTATGTTGATAAGTCAGATTTGGTATGGATTCCCATTGTGGCATTCTCTCACTAACCTGTGAGTTGCCTTCTGGGTTTACCTTAACAAATTGAATATCTTTGTATCTCACCATAACTCTACCCATTTGTATAACCCAATTCTGTGGGGTTACTGAGGACTCGTCTTTATTGAGATACCCATGTGTATCTTTGTATAGATTATTTATAAAATCTGTGGTACTGTACATGTCCATGCCTATGAGATAACATGTCTTGGGTTTCTCTACCTTACAACCAATGTACATGGCAGTGGCACCTGATGACCACCCTGGGTCTTCTGGACCACTTGGTTCGCCTTCCCAACTACCACCATAATAATCACCCATTATTTCTTTTAATTGTTTTATCTTATCGTGTCCATATAACCATGTGATATAGACATTCTCAAAACCCTCACCCTTCCATCTATCTGTCTTTCTGTTCGTGTCTATCGCGGCTGTGCCGTGTATCACAAAAGATAGATAGTGTCCATCTGGGTTATACTTCCACTCTCTTATGTTTGGATCCTTCATCTGGCTAGTCTGTGCCTCTTTCATCATATCGTAGTGGTCGACTGGCATATAATCCCAACTCCTAAAGTAACATGGATTCTTATGAGCATAACCAGATTGGTATATCTCATGTTCTAACATTGGGTCGACAGCGATTAATCCATCAAGTTCGTGTTCTCTGAATATGGCATTACAACCATACACCTTACCCTTTGCTTTCAGTAAATCAACATGGATATCTTTTCTACTCTCACCGTTACCTAGTATGAATAAGTCACTCATAATAATTCTTTCAATGTTAGTTTTAGTTTCGTCTGGTTATAGTTGATGAATGGTTTATACTTTAATATTTTTGTCTTCAACTGTGGCCATATGATTGTGTCAGTAATATGTCTATCAAAATCTTTTATGTAGTTTAACATGTCTTGTAGGACACATAGGGTCTCTAACGTCACCCTCTTCGCCATATACGTCTTCAATAGTATGGGGTGTTGTCCTCTCGTAATCTTAAATATCTTGTTAAAGTCACCCTGTGATTTTCTCATCAACTGTTCCATGTCTAGTTTAAAGTAGTATGTGATACCATCAATTCGTTTCTGTCTATCTAGGTAGTTCTCCTGGTTGAAGTCTTTTATATAATGCGACTTGCTAACAATGAAATTGCTAACAAAAAAGTCCACAATACTATCGCCATACTTTCTGGCAGCCTTAACAAAGAAATACTTATCATTACGTCCATTAAACGTCTCGTACTTCGCTTTAGTCTGTCCATTAAATTTGTGAAAATCATAATCGTCCTTTGTAAAATGTAGTTTCAATGCCAGATATGTCTTGTATGCCTCATAGCCTTCATTCATACTGGTAATGTTGCTGTCTTTGGTAGGAAGTTTAGGTCTTGGGCATTCATCTTTATCTTCTCTTTTAGGTTCCTGTTGATTAGGTGTGTCACTTGGTCTGGTTCTATCTCTTTCTCTTTACAGTAATCTAGTACCGCGTCCATGTGTGATATCCTCTTTGAACTGGCACGTTTTTCTATGAGTAGTGCGAATTGTTTAGGTGTCATTTTTTACCTTTCGTCTCATCATACAGTATGGCACAGATTATGGCATAGTTAGCCATGTCAATCAACGTATCTCTGATACTCTCATCTTTTACTTTTAATTCTTCCTGTTTAACAAAGGACATCAACCTACTAAACTTATCACCAATACGAATAGCACAACCCTTCCAGGCAGGTATGTCTGCCATCTCACATGTTCTAAAATTCTTAAATACATCTTCCTTAGAGGCATAGTCATGGCGTTTTGCGTTGTGGACTGCCTTCATCTGGTCCAGTAGTTTATAAAATGCTTCACTTTGTTTCATTATTTTCCTTTGTTTTGGTGGACGATACAGGAGTCGAACCTGCGACCTCCACAGTGCAAATGTGGCGTTCTCCCAACTGAACTAATCGCCCTTATTTCATTTCTTCGTTAATTATATCTAACATGGTGTCTATATCAAACTTCATTTCAACACCGTAGGATAAGAGACAGGTGAAATTCTGCTCCTGACCTAGTGTTATATAAAAGACACCTTGCGTCTTTTCCTGGTTGTACCAGAAAGACATTGTGCCTAGTAATTCATTATCTGGGTTACCACCCCTTCTCACCTCACCAGACATAATAAATTTCATGTCCATTCTAAGTGTCGTATGTGTGAGCACGTCTTTACTATTACCACAGTAGAGTGGCAACATGACTGGTTCTATCATACCAGGTGGGTAACCCTCAACCATTGGGTGTTCCTCTGCCTGTGCCTTATTCAATGCCGCGGAGACAAGTCCTATGAATAGTCCTATGAGGATTATCCCTGCGATATATCTAACTGGTTTTTCCAGGTAACGTCTTATAAAATTCTTCAACATATTCTTTCAGTTTTGGTAGGTAGTCAACGGGATTCTTTTTGAATACCTGTGTCGTACCTTGTTCAGTTGTTATTAGTATCACTATCTGGTTTATATCTTCACCAAAGTGTTCTTTATACATTACGGAGTAAGCAGAACCTTGTACGAAATAATTTTCTATCCAGGATTCACTTTTCTCTTTTGTAGATGTTTTAAAATCTATAACAGATAATACACCATCATACTCACCAATACAATCGACACGACCCGCAACCGTATAATCAGTTGAGTACATCGCTGCCTCTTGTAGTCTTATATTATTTATTTTAGATAACTCAGGTTTCAATACGTTAAACATCATTCTTGGAAGGAATGCGTTCTTGTATTTCTCCTTGTCATCAATCTCTAAGTTGTTAAGATGATCCTCAACCATATTGTGTACATGGGTGCCTCTGTTAGCAGCCTGACGTGATATGTGGTTGGCTACATCTTCACCAACTCTCTTTTTCCACTCTAATATACCTTTTTTAGATTGGGCACCTAACACCGTGGTGATAGATGGATAGGATTCGTTAGTATCTAGTCTCGTATAAAATCTACCAACATCTGAGGTCTTGGCCTTCAGAGGTGGCAAATCTTTTAATGGGGGTTTATGTTCAAAATTCATAGTATAATTATATCACAAGCCTGACCAAAAGTCAAGCGTTATCTTCTAGTAAAGAAAGGGTCTGGTTTCTTTTTCAGTTCTTCTTGTAATTCTGCCATTTCATTGATAAACTTCTCTAATCTTTTCTTCTCACTATAAATGCCATATCTGTATGATAGGTATATGATACAACCAATAGCAAGTATGTGTAGTGTTAGGATATCCATTCCTTAGCCTTTTCTGTTACTTCCATTACCCGTCTCGTCCACCCTTTACCAAATGTATCAAAGGTAGATAGACCTTCATAATAGTTTTGTCTCATAAGTGAGTAGGATTCAATAGTTGTTGATAAACCATAGTGGTCAACATACTCATTGATTTTTCCTAGTGTGTTAGGTCCTATGCCACCATCAACTGTCGTATTGACTAATCGTTGGATAAATTTTGCGGCACGACCTGGACCCGCATTGACAGCAAAGTCAAATATCATCAAGTCTAGTCCATCAGGTAAATCATCACCCTTCACTTTGTCCCAATAACCTTTCTTGTATATAGGGTTTACATCTTCGTGGGTAAGTTCTTTCATGTCCTTGGTACCACCATGTTCCTCATATACTCTCTTTGTTACACCCATGTTGGTTTCTCCACCTGGATCTTTTGGGTGATTTACATAACCACCCTCGTGGTGTAATATTACTTCTAAACTTTTGTGCCAATTATGTTTCATAGTGGAGTCCTAACTTAATTTTATTGATGAGATATGATTTGAGTAATCCTGACCTGACGATATCGCCTATGTCAAATTCTACACAATCCATCTCCTTCATCTGTTGCATTATGTTGACGAAATCTAATATTCCGTTTCTATCATTCGTCTTTGTTAAATCTGTCTGTTGGATATCACCTGCGAAGATAATCTTCGTATCTTGCCCTACTCTGGTGATGATGGTATCTAACTCATGGAAGTTTAAATTTTGACATTCGTCCACGATGATAACACCATTGTCTATAGTGACACCCCTTAAAAAACTCGTTGATAAGAAATCTATGGTTCCTTGATTTCTTAGATTATTGTATAGTTGGTCAAACGACCTCTCGTCTGGTTGTTTGAACATGAACCGCACCATGTTTTGATATGGCACTTGGTAGAGGTATGACTTGTCTTCTTCATCGCCAGGTAGGAAACCTATGTCCCTTGTTGGTAACAATGAACGGACAATGTACACTCGCTCTCTAGGTGATTTGGGATCCAACACATCTTTTAATGCGTTATATAATGCGACAAAAGTTTTACCTGTTCCCGCAACACCATATAGAAAAAGGTTCTGACCTTTCTCATAAGAGGAGAACACCTCTTTCTGATTTTCTGTTATTGGCTTTATGTCGTTTAAATCTGTCGACCCTATCCCCAATGTTTTCTTTTTACTTACCATATTGTTTTCACTTCTTTTAATGAGTGGTTACTCAGTTTACGTTTTCAGATTCCTTCACAGGTATATAATATTCCTACTATTGTACTGTAACCTATCTAATTCTATTTATATTTTTCCCTTCGCTCTAGCCCTATGTTTATTGACTATACTTCTGGTCTTCGCCTCTTTCGTGCCCTGCCTTCTATATCTCTGACCTAGGTCACTCGTAGGGTGTTTCTCAGCGATACGACTTAGGTGGTCTTTCCAACCACTATCCGTCTTACTATCAATCTGACCTACACTACTTACAATATTCATCTGTGTTGGTGGTAGTAGGGTGATGTGTCTCTTCCTCTTATGTTTCTCCATCTCTGAGATGGACATCAACTCCTCTGTAATCTCACCAGTCTTTGTATTCTCAAATCTATATGTTGGCATTATACACAACCTCCTCCTATCGCACCACTACATTCTAAACCATGTAGAAAAAATCTTCTGGGAAAATCCCAGTAAAACATTAGGTACGCCACAACTGCCGCACTAATAAATGCCGTGACAATTGCCCATATATCAATCATGTTCACCACCTGGATCATTGTCTGGTAGTTTCACTCTATATACACTACCATCTTTGCCCCTATATATCACACTACCTCGTCCTCTACTGGCTGTATTATAACCATCTTTAAATCTATACATTCTCTCTGTGGTAACAAAGGTAGCCACGGTAACTACTATCGCCAGTATCAATACGAAGTGTGCCACCACGCTGATACCAAAGACATACCATGATGAGAAGAATAGGGAAAAAGTTATACACCACATCCATGCCAGTATCTGTAATATTAGGTGTCTGACCTGTAGGTCTGGTATATGTCTGAGTGGATTATGATTGAAGTTCATAACACCATCCCAACTGTTCACAATAAAATTTCTCATAGTCCCTCTATCTTATATTTCTTAATTACATTCTTTGATGGTATCACCGTTGAGTTACCACCATCTGCCAGTTCACCCTTATCATCATAGTTATAATCACTCATAAGGATATGGACGTTCTTATCGTTCTTCACTAACCAACCTGTCGAAACACAGATGGCAGGTTTAGATGCCTGTATATCTTTTAGTTCTCTCCAACCACTATCACTCTGGATATCTTCCCAATAGATTAGGTAGAAATCAAAGGTAAAAGGGATTGGTGGTTCTTCTTTTTTGAAAGTTTTACTTTTTGCTTTCACTTATCTTCTCCCCAATCGCATACAACATTACTGCTATAAACATTAAAATTAATAATATACTTGCCAATAATATATTCGTTATCATACTATACTCCCTGCGACAAACCATTCTGGTGTGTCTCGTTTAGTCCACTTCGCAAAATAACTCTTTGCTTCTATATAGTAGTTCTTGTAGGACTTGATACTGTCACCAGGCACTATACATTGTGGATAGTGTGACATCGCTGGTGGTGGTTCTCGCCAACCCGTGCCAATATTATTTGGTACTCGTTCTAATATCTGGTTGAGTTTCATGTTGGTACTATGTACCTTACCATATCTGTGGGTGTATTCGTGCCCTAGATATTTAAACAAACTGTATAACCATTGATATTGTTCTTTGGTCTCTCTACACCAGACCGCACTTGGGTGGTGATAATGTACGGCCTGATATAGGGTATTTTGTCTTCTCTCATCTTCCATCAAGTAACGCCAGGTCTTACGACCAGTTTTACTTCTCGCCTCTGTTTTGACACCATCTAACATTCTGTGTGCCGTGGATAATAACTGACCATACTCGACAATCATTTTCACCACATGTTTATCCACGTGTTGTTTCGCTGCCGTCTGAGGGTCTTTTGAAAGATAAAAGATATTCATAGTTACTCCTTGTCTAGTTTACTAAAAATTTCGTCTATAGTTTCCTCAATAGATTTCAAACTACCATCAATCTTATCGAGGTCAATTTCTATTTGTATGATTGTCTTGTTATCTGGTTCTGATGGGTTAAACGCAATCATTGACACCCACAAAAACATAACCGTTAGAAATATTAACAACCAATTTTCAAGTATTATATCATATATTCGTCTCATAGTCAAGCCTTATTTAAAAAAGTTTTCAAGTGAAGATTGACCCATCGTGGCTTTCTGCCTCGGGGTCATTCGTTTTAATTTCTCGCTTTCTTGGTACCAACTCTCTGCCGCACCCTTTATCATATTAGTATATTTAATATAATAACCTGTGCCCGCTTCGAGGGATTCTTTATCAATGAGTTCTTTGTGTGGGTGTGTTATATCGTCCCAGGTAGATAATATCTTCTTACATATATCATCGAACATGCCATCAGATAGGACATGTTTATCTTGTTCGTAGTAGAGATATGAGGACATCATATAGAATGCCACACACCTATCTGGACTAAGTTCTTCTAACTTCATACTGCCCCATTGTTTTCATTAGTTCTCTTAACTTCTCTTCCCAGATATAATTCAGGTCTGTCTTCTTGGCGATATGTTCTTGTAAGATATAAACTCTTCGCCAGAATAAATGTATATCATCATTAAATGTCATACACACCTTCTATGTTATATTTGATTAACTGTTTAACTAATTTAGTATAAGTTGGTTTAGAGGCATACAATGTTAAGTGGTCTGCCAGTTCATAGGCATCCGCACCATTATCTCGTGCTTCTCTTAGATCCTCATATGCCCATACCTCGTTGAGTATTCTGACATAATCTCTTACACTATCGCATTTATTATCATACACCTTGACACCCCAACCAATCCATTTGTCTTGGTCCCATGTGATTGGTAGTAACCATTCATCGTCTTCGTTGAAGGTACGGATACCAAATAGATTATTACCTTCGTTGGCAAATCTACTTGTACCCCAACCAGTCTCTAGGGCTGCCTGTGCTATTATTAATGCTTTAGGGATTCTCTTTTCTTGTGGTACTTCGTAATAGATATGGTCTATACAATTAGATAGACTATAAACGAATACATCTTTACCACCTGTCGTATTTACTATGTAATTAATTGGTTCAATCTTTACTATTGGTGCCGGTGTGTTATCAACCTTACCATCATAAAAATCCTCACAACCATCGTCCGTACATCTATGTTGATTATACTGGTCATTGGCAACCGCGAAGGCAATCAACCCTGCGATAATAAAAGTAATTGAAAAAAATCTCATATAAACCTCCTACTATTTATTCGCCCAAAGATAGGACTCAAATTCTGCCCAACAATCATCTTCGTTGTCGTAGTCTGCCGTGAACCCAGCAAAACTCCAATCAACATGTAATGATTTGGCATAAGTTAAAACGTCACTCACTGGTTCAGTTTTAAGTTTATCTAAACAAACATCTAAGGCCTTCTCTGCCTCATCAAATAAAAAGTTTTTAATCTTTGACATTATAGAGCCTCCGTTTCGTGTACTAATGCTTTAAAGTCACCTCTGTCAACCAGGACGTGACTTCTTAGTTTATGACCTTCATAACATTTTGGTATAAATCCAACATCAATGTGGTCAGCGTCTTTTAGTATTGATAGTAAGTTCTCTAAGTCAGCATTAACACAACCCTCGTTAGTCTGGTCAGCGATGTGTTTAATTCTTTTCATAATTTCAAATTTTTCAAGTCTCATAATGTAACCTTTCTTGTTATTATGGTACTAATATATACCAAAACAAGCGATTTGTCAACAAAAATCGACAATAAAATTGAAATTAAAAGTGTTGTTTTTCAACAACTTACTTGTTTATTCGCATAAAGTTTTCGTCCCAACCAAAGGCCTCACGGACTAGGTTAGATGTTAACCCCTTATAATGTTTGTTTAACTCATTATCCTTGGCATGTATCAACAATCTTGCCTCTTCATCAGATAACCCTTCTAACATCTGGATAAACATGTTATCTCTTTTCATCTGGGTTAGTTGTGGGTTACCACCTTTTAGGAAGTGGAACATTCTTTTCACCTCTTGTTTCAACCAAGTGTGTTCAGTACCCAGTGGTGCCTCATTTGGTTTGTATGGTGGCGCACCTTCTGGCATTAACCATTCACACTTAGGGTCGAAAGCGCCCTTCATAAACATTCTTAATTCATTAGTATCATATCTCTGTAACACCTCAATCTTACCCTTCTTGTCTTTCTTATTATTGACCTTGGTAAGTATCTCGTGGTACGAAAGGTTGTAATTATCAGCCATTTTAAAACTCCTCTATTTTGCCAATCAACGATTGTAAATCATTCTTAATTAAATAGGGCAATATTGCGTTCTTGCCCTTTGGTTCTTTTTCTTCATACTGTTTATATATATCATCTTGGATTTCCTCTGGTATGAAATCGAAGTCTATAAGTCTCTGATTACGTTGGTAGTTTCTTAGATGATATTCATTACAAAATTCTTTTGGGTCTTCACCTCTCATCAATGTATCAATCCAACCTACAAGTTTCTTCTTCATTATAGGTTTAGATTTTATACCATTGATGAAGGTATCATCTGGTGATAGATAGTTTGGTATGCCATCACCTGGGTCACCCCTTAGTATATGTTCGTAGATATATTCTTGTGGACTATCTGTCTCGTAAAACTTTTTCAATACTGGTGAGTATTGTGTTACGTTAGGGTATTTCTGTAGTTGTTGGAAATCTTTATCACTACTGATAATTAGAGATTTACCATCAACATTCTTCTTCACACAAACGGCGATGATATCATCTGCCTCTACACCATCTAACTTGATTGTCTTGTATGGGAAGTTTTCTTCTATCTCTCTACGAATTATGTCCATATATTCATAGATTAAATCTGTGTTAGTATGGTCTTCATCTTCCCTACGTTCCCTACGTTTGGCTTTATATGCCGGGAATATATCTCGTCTCCATGGGTGGGCACCATCTACAGCGATTACGACTTCTGGTCCATATTCTTCTTTGTATGTATGGACATAACCACGGATACTATTCAGTATCATGTATCGTGCCATTTCTGGTGTTGGTAAGTTACCCTCTTGTTTTAGGGCGATAACTAGGTTAGCAATTGCTATCTGTGAATAATCAATCAGTATCATCTAGGTCAATCTCGCTTTCAAATTCAACGTCATTATCTGTTAATTCAGTTGTATTAGATGTTATCTCTGTGCCTGAATAATTGGCAACAGAATATTTTTTCTTACCCACATGTTCAACATACATCAAGTTATTTGTGACGTTATGGAACGGGTGTGAAATATCTAATTCTCTATAAACCATGCTACGGAATGCCTCGAGGAAGATACCCACATCTAAAAATGTTTTATCTCCTGTCGTTTTTCCAATATCCATACCCTCATTCTGTAAAGAACCAATTATCTGGATAACCAAATCATCAGTAAGTGAGTCCGCATATTGTTTAGATTGTGTATCTAATATCTTTTTCTGCGTGGTCTCTATCTTACTGACCTTTAGTTCTTCTCCACTAGGGAATGCTAATACTTTTCCATTCATAGTTTATCACCTGCGAAATTAATTTTGCCTTCGTTAATTAAGTGTTCTCTTAGGTCTGTAAATCCACCTATGAGTTTATCATCTTCCATTATCTGAGGCATACTTCTTACAGGTTTGCCAATCATTTCAAACATTTGGTCTAGGGTGACGGTATAGTTACCGTCTTCCCCTTCAGTTGATGAACCCAAGTGATACGTCTCGTATGGGATATTGAGACTATCAAGTAATCCCTTTGCTCTCACACAAAATTGACAATTGGGTTTTGTAAATACTTTATACATCTTATAGTAATTCTCCTACTGTTACTTTAGGAACAGGAACTGCGGAAATCTCATCTTCTAATTCCTCAAATCGTTCTTCGCCTTTAGATATACTATTTAGTTGTATTGCGGCCTCAGCCTTTACATAGTCCTTAAGTTTATTGTATTCACCAAGTGGCAACATTAAACCCATCCAAACTCTGTATTCTTCGTTTGGTGTAATAGAAATCTCAACCTTCCATTGTTCATAACCTTGAACCTTAGTGTTCTTAATTATGTTAATGATAGTATTGTTAGTTTCCGTCACAGTGGTCTTGGCACCATCTTGCCCGACCTCTTCTATGTAAGTTTGAGATTTACCATTAATCTCACCTTGTAATACATCAGCGATATCTGCTTTCGCAATTATCTTCGCTTTCTCTATCGCAAGTTGTAAGTCTGGAGAGGTTGACGTACCAACACCGTAAACATAGAACTTGTCTTTTTGATTAAAGACGCCTTTCTTGCCTACTTTCTCCGCGTACCAAGTTGGTATTTCTTCAATCATACCAGATTTGGTCGTGCCTTCATTTGTCACCTTTGTCGTATTACTACATGCCGTAGCCACAAAAGTTAACATTAATATAAGTAATATCTTATTCATTGATATTCACCTCCTTAAAATTGTTAAAAATATTAATCATGCCATCCCATATGTCACTAAAGACACTCATACCAAATATGGATACGAGTACATAACATATAAACATGCCTAGAAAAAACTTAATCATCAATACCTCCAAGTCCCATCTTTGTTTAAACATACTTTCTTAGGCAAACCAAACTTGCCTTCTACATATCGACAGTATTCCGGGACTGAAACACCTTGATAATAAAACTCTGCGAATAGGGACCAGTAACTTGGACCCACATTACCATCACTACAAATCATCTTAGTTTCCACTAGGATCTCTTTGTCTGGTGTGTATATCTTCTCTATCACACAATTACTTGCCGTCTCTTTTGGCATGAGTGTTGTAGCGATATGATGACCAACTGCCGTGTTCGTAATTGAATAGATACACAATATACTAATCAATATTGCCGTCATTATGGCTAGATTAATCCACTTCATAGTACCCTCTCTATAATTTTCCAACGACCATCTGGTAACATACATGCCGTACCAAACTCCGTTGACCTATCTAAACTTGTTATGGTGTACATAGGGAAAGTATCTTTGATAGATACGGTAGATGTATAGTCCGCACATTTAAAACCACCTTGTATGTAACTTCTGGTGACTTTGATATCACCCTTGTTACCAGTCTGTGGGTTGTGCCACATGAGATAACTAGATTTACCAGATGGCATATTGTTCAGATGGTCTATAAACAACTGACTATGTACCGTCCTATCTGTCATACCCATATTGGAGCAACCCAATACTGATAACAGTAATATACTAGATAAGGCTTTCAACTTCATCTTTTGTAAGTGGTTTATCATCTTGTCCTTGTATAGGTTCAACGTTATCTGATAGTATCTTCTCATTAACCGTCTTCTCTTTCTCCCACCATTCCTCATCATCTTCACCTTGTTGTGGTGTCTTCTCAGGCCATGCCTTGTTACCCAACCATGCGTCTTTGAGATTATACCAATTAATCTTGTATGGTAGATTTAGGCCTGCCATTTCTTGTAGAAACCCTGCCTTACGTTCTGGTGTCTTGTAGGAGTTAAACTCTTTGATTATATCTTCGATAGATAAAGTGTTTTCAAGTATTTGTTTTTTAGTAGCCATAATGTATTACCTTCCTATATCTTTTACGTCTTTACGTCCAACTACCATAGATGGACCCTTGTTGTAAGCAGGAGCGACCGTGAACTTCTTACTTACTTCTAACTTAATGTTAGAAACTGGTTTGGTGCCACTCGACTTATACATTGGTTGTTCTTGGACTCTGATATCATTCTCATAAGTCTTCAACTTACCAACTTGGTCTAGTGGTAATGTAACTCGTGGTTTTCTCAATCGTCTATTTGGATCAATACCCATACTTCGTAATAACTTGTCTTGTTGTTCTTTTGCCTCACGCCAAGACTTGTTCTTAACAACTCTCTTATACTTACGAGGCGAACTATTGTGTGTGTATATAAATGCCATGATGTATTATATCATAAACTTGACCAAAAGTCAAGCCTAAAGATTATTAAGGATCCTCTCTGTTCTCTCGTTCTCTAACCACTTCTCATATGGATCCATGTGGTCTGGAGCATACTCCTTCTCAGTATCATCTACCCTAGATTGGGCATTCTGTTTGATGGCCAGAAGTTTCCTCTGAACATACATTAGTTTTGTTTTTGATTTTTCGTTACCATTAATCATGTCCAGTAACTCGTCCATCATTTCAATCATTTTCAATTCTTCCATTATATTCTCCCGTAGTCTTGTTCTAACATGAACGTACTCATCTGTCCATAGTTGTGGAAATAATCTTCCTTCTCGTCAATCGCACCCGGTATATAAGTGTCCGGGTAGATGTCTTTATATGTCTTGTAGTAATCCTCATCATCAACGATATAACACTCAGTATGGTAACATTGGTCTTTGTCCCACTGGTCTTGTTCTTGTTGTGAGTAAGTCGTATCAATATATGCCTTATACTTGATATCATATCTACTCGCCATCTTAATCAACTTCTCAGTTGTATATTCACCAATCTGAGAGTATGGCACATTTCTCAATATCGTCCACCTGGACTCGAAAGAACCGTAACCATTTTCTCTATCGTGTAAGTGTCTGGAATAAACTACATGAAACATTAGAAGAACCTCGTAATTAAGAAGATGAAAAGTATTAGGACAATCATCAGTATAACAAATGAAGTAAACATTAGGCAACCACCATGTATGCGATTGTAAATAGAACCGCGATAAAGATTAATTGTGGAGCATATCTCCACGCAAGTCTGATAAACCCTACGATGAGAGCAAACCATAAACCTATTAACAACCCTACAACAGTTAAGACGAATAATATTAATAGTGCTTCAACCATTATACAGCCCCCAAAGCAAGTTGTTCATTCCACTGGTAAAATCCGTACCAGATAATCAAGGCGAAAGTTATATAAAATAATATAATTTTTGTTTTTGTTTTCATAATACATACAGTTATACACGGAAATGCCATGAAAGTCAACAAAAAAATTAAAAAAAAGTGAAATTAAAAGTGTTGTTTTTCAACAACTTAATAGATTAGGGGTGTTGTATTTTTGCAACACCCCATTTGTTCTTGTAATGTTCTACTATTTTACACCATATAATGTATGGATATGACGATACCCACACTCACTAATAGACCAAACATCATCTTTAAAAAGTCTTTACCTATGATAGGGAAGACATAACTCAACTTATAGTCTTGTACCATCGAGGCGATGGCTAGTTCTCTACCACATAATAACCCTACGAATACCCAAGTAGTGGACATTGGCACATCATTATACATTTTGAAATATAGCAATATGAAGGCATAGAAGAAATCAATAATCGTAGCACTTCGCACAAATCTCGTTCCCCTCTTATTCAATACTATCTTTTGTATCTTACCACCCTTCTCATAGAATACATAAAACAATAGACCAGATAATAACACCATCGTAAACAATAACATTTCGAATGGTAATTCTCTAGGTAAGAATACGGCGATGTTTGCCATATCATGTGATAACCAAGTATACCATAAGAACCCAGTAGTGAACCATTGTCCTACTCTCCAGGCCTTAGGATATTTCACCACATCATATTTTTCATTTAAGAATTTTGATATACCAATCCATGCCACATAGGCAACAATTGCCGCGATGGCATAACCCATGATGGATTTGACCAACATCTTCTCTAACACAAACGCTGAGGCGAATGCGGATAATACCAAGAATGATGTTGAGACAGGTATCCCTATCCTTGTTAGTAATAATAATATGGCAGGTGCCAGAGCGTGATACCATTGTGGTTCTATGTACGGTATCTTATTCAATCGTCCAAACGTGATATCGCCACCATTCATGGTCCAACCATATGCCAATGTGCCACACAATACAAGTGAGGCGGCACCAGCGAGGTAATACCATTTGAATTTTTGTGAATTGGAAGCGATGAAAGTCCCTAGTGTTTGTACGGAATCATTGGCGATAACAGAATAGGACGCCAGAATGAATCCCACTAGAGCGTATAGAGTTATTAGGTCCATAACCTCTCCTTTGTTGTTAGCAATTATATAGTCGTTGAAATATTTGTTTCACAAAAGTTTAACAAATCCGTAAATCCACTGGGTGTAATCATACTACCGTATCCCTTTCCGTTCGGCCTCGTGCGGATATGACGTTGTTTTTTCACTTAATACTAAGGTTTACAACGATTGTGACCCGTAACTCGTCAGAAACGAATGGTGGCACTTCATGTTCTACTTCACTTGGCATTATGTGTATCTCGTCTTCTACTGCGGGTAGTTGGAAGTATGGTAGTCTAAAACTATGTTCTGGTTTTGTGATATTCAACCTATTGTAATGGTCTGGTCGTAGATACCTGATACTCGTGGAACCATTGTTTGGGTTATAGAATGTCGTTGATGGGTGTTCCTCTGGGTTGTATCTGAAATAATGGACACAGGTGAAATCACAATCACCTATGTGGTTATGTTTCCTCATGTACTGTCCTCGTTTCATCGCCGTGTAGTTTGTGATATCAAAACTGGCGTCAGCGTCACCTATATCTAACTCTTTGATGAATGTGCCAAACAACATCTGGTATTGCCTCATCAACTTCGTATAGTCTATCTCCCTATAGTGTGGATTATTCACATCACTATTACTGTGGTGTAGTTCAGATTTCATGTAGGACTTATTGTCCCACTTGTTCCGCACTGGATTAATATAGTAGTTGTTGATTATGTCAGCGTCTATCTTTTGTTTGTCATAGGACTTTGGGTCTATCTTGTACACCCAGTATGGAAAACCAAAGAGATACTTCACGCTTCCTCGCAACTCAAAGTCATACTGTAATACTCGTTCC
>MDSV01149375.1_pt1 | contig 23551 bp, 32 predicted proteins | sample 810851 | NCBI WGS metagenome assembly MDSV01 (sample SAMN05326640, study PRJNA326480) | marine metagenome | isolation source: seawater | place: Atlantic Ocean: North East | collected 2012 | reverse complement strand
CTTATGTTTCCATAAGCTGTCCATTTACACAAACAATATTTATCTTTAGGTAAATAATTCCAATGTAAATCTCCTTCATAATATTTAGAACAACTTATTGTTAATAGGGTTAATATTAGAATTAAAGAGTTTTTCATTTTTCGTTTTCAATTTGAGCATATCTAGCATTTTGTTGCTCCTGTCTATTAATTTGTTTATTATGATATATTGAGAATCGTTCTTCAAATGGTAAAGCAACATATGTTTTAAATCCTTCTACCATACCATGAACTTGATGCCCTGACCATTTTATACTAGGATCATTTTTATATATTCTTTTTTGAGCATCAGGAAAATTAACCCAACCTTGTTCATTTACTCTCCAACTCCATTTGTTAATATGTTCTTGTGTTAAACCTTCTACTCTATTAACTCTAGAAGTAATTAATAATTCAACTGGATTAGCTGATAGTACTTGTTTTAATGATTGTACTAATACTTCATGTGGTACTTCATCAGCATCAATTTGGAATATATAATCACCAGTACACTTACTGTTTAAATAATTTTTATTTTCTAGGAAATTTTGTTTAAAATCAAATGGATGTGCTATAGAGCTATCTTTATATTTTTCTATTACATCTAATACCTCAGGTGTAACTCTATTTTGATCATATACAATAACTATTTCATCAACATCTTTTGGGTATTTACTTAAAAATGTAATTAAATTTTCTAACTCAGCATGTTCATTACATACTGTTAATCCATAACTAATTTTCATATTGTGCACTATTTAATGTATGATACAAAACATCTTCCCAATTGACACAGGGACTTAAATAAGGAGTTTCAACATGAGTAGAACATCCGGGGATACATGATATTAAATTACTTTGTTCATTCCATAATCTAACAAACTTATCATGATCTCTAGTAAATCCTTTTTCTAAATCACAATATTCTCTATGTATGGCAATATGTTTTTTAAATGTTTTAAATTTACAAGCATAAGTATTTGTTGTTGAGGGTGTTGTTCTCCAATGTGATGATTTAGATGCTATAATTTTACTTTGAAGTGTTTGATACGCAGGTAAAAAATATTTATCTTTATGGTCATATAATGTAATGTAATCAGCATTTATCTGTTCAAATCCTTCATTCATTATTTCTACCCAATTTGGGGTATGTAAATAATCATCTTCTAAAAAATATACTACATCATCATCTTTTAGATCTAACTTATCAACATAATTTACAGCATTAAGGAAACTATGACCATCCGAACCACCATCCATTGATACTATTTTAGCATCATAATCATTTAAAAAATGTTCTTTATCTGGTTTACCATCAAATAAAATAGTTAATTTAACTTCTTTACCAATAATAGTACTTGATAAATTTCTAAAACATAATTCTCTTGTAAACCATTCTGGTCTTATTTTATCTACTGAGTTTGTAGAAGTGTTACAATGTCTTTGAAATATATGTATCATTTAATTTAATAATTGTTTTAAATAATGTTGCATTTCACTCTCTGTTCCTCGTTGTTTAGCTCTTCTACCTATAGAACCATCAGCATTAATATAACCATCAGCTCCATTTATGTAGTGATTAGGTAAATGGTGTATTAAATTTAATTCAAAATCACTAATACAAATTAATTTTTTCATCCCACAATATTGATAAATGTCAGTATTAGTTTTACATTTTACACTATAATGGTCATTAGAAAAGAATTGAGTAAAATCTTTTTCAGATGATATTTTATTTAATTGTTCTTGGGTTATAATAAAACATGCTTGATGTACATTATTAAAGTGAGCAAACTTTTTACCATTATATTCTTCAACCGAATTAGGATCCCATCCATAATGAGCGTGTAATGCAGGATAATACCTTCCGGTTTCATCTTTTTCATACTGAATTAATCCTGTTATTCTATCTTCTGGTATTATAGAATTATATTCAATAAATCTATCAACATGATGTTCTAACCATAAATGATCATTTTCAGTAAAAATAAAATAATCATACTTATCCTTATATTTAGCTATTGTTTGTCTACAAGTCATAGGTAATAACTGATAGTCTTCTAATTCAATAACAAATTCTTTATAGTGACCTCCTACTTTATCTCTAATAGATATGTTTGTATGTACTACAACTTCAACATTATAATTTTTAAATGAATTAAACTGCTCTATTACTTGTTCTAAGTAACCAAGTTGTTCCTCTCCATAATTAACTATAACTGCTAATATTTTTTTTCTATTACTCACTAACTGCTCTACCTTTATCTTGTTCCCAATCCTTTTCTGGTCTAACTTCTAAATTAGTTTTCCACCCTCCTTCAATTGTATTTAAATCAATATTATTTTCTTTAGCAAATGTTATAAATGCACTTACATCTTTAGGAAAACAAGTACCACCATAACCTAATCTACCATCTGGACCCGGTACATGTAAATGACTATCTCCAACTCTACCATCTGAAGCAAACCCATATAATGCTTTATCCCATTCAACTCCAATTTTATCAGCTAATAATTTAAATTCATTCATCATACTAACTTTAGTAGCAAAGAAAGTATTATTCATGTATTTAATATACTCAGCTGTTGTTGAATTAGTTTCAATAATGTGTCTGTTTTTAAATCGTTGTTCAAATAATCTTTTTGCAGATGCCGTTACATCTTTTTTACCACCTAAAACTATTCTAGCTTGAGTAAGCATATCTAACTTAGCTGTTCTTTCAGTTAGAAATTCAGGTGAAAATACTATATCTAATTTAGGATATTGTTTAGATAATTTTTCTGTTGTACCTGGTAGTACAGTTGATTTTATGATATAAATTGGACCTGGTGTAGCTGTTTCAAATACTTTTTCTATATAAGAAGTATCTTGGGAACCATCTTTCTTCATAGGAGTAGGAACACAAACGAATATAAACTGACATTCTAGTATTTCTTCTAAACTATGTGAACTCCTTAAAGGATCTAAATCATATATTCTTAAATTAGTAGTAGGGGCAAAAGCAAATGCTTGTGCTTCACCTACAAAACCATTACCTATAACTCCAACTTTAAATTTAGTTTCTTCCATAACCATAATATAATAAATTTTTAATTATTTTCCAATAATTTTTGAACTTCTTCTAACACGGGTTTTACTTTTGGTCCTATTTCTGTAACACCTTCACAATGACATCTTACTAATGGAGGTGATGCCATAAATGTACCATGTTCTTTAACATTGTACTCCATATTACTTCCACAATGATTACAAGGACCTTTTAAGTAAGTATAATTATACCATTGATTCCCTTGTCTATAAGGAGCTCTTAATCTGGGGTCTATATTTCCTCCTAATTGGATGATATTTACATCTGTTGTACCTGCTAAATGTAATAATCCAGAATCCATTGTAATAAAAGTTAATGCTTGATTATTCATCATCCATCTTACTTTTTCTAAAGTACAATTAGGATCATTAAGTAAATTAACACCTAATTTTATATTTACATTCATAACCGGTTTTTGTACGTTATGCCATCCTCGTTCTTTTGAATCTTTACCTATTGCTACTACAGGAATATTTCTTTCATTTAATTCATCAATTAATTTTTGCCATTTATATTCACTCCAAGTTCTACTAGGCCAAGTATTAGTTGGGTGGATTAAAACATACTTTCCATATGGTAATGGATTAGGATATTCAGCATACAAATCACATTCCATTTCATCTTCAGTTAAAGTAAAACCTAAAGATATAGCATGGTATTGTCTTATATCTGAGTTTTGGTGCCTCCATTCCATTTTTTGCTCTCTATGCCCGTATTTTAAGTAATGAATTTTACCAGCTAATGGTTCAAACGTATGAAAAATATCATAATCATCTTCATTGATATCTCCAATATTTAATGCTTCATAAATGTAAGGATGACCCTGGAATAGATTAGGGTAATGGGTAAATACTGTTATTTGTTTTTGATAAGCATGAGCTACTTTCCTTATAGTTGGTATAGCACATATGCTATCCCCTAATGCCGGGGTTGCGACATTAATGGCTACTTTTTTACCTTCTCTATTTACAGCGTATTTACTCAACGTTAGCGTCTTCTATTTCTTCACAAATTAATAACTTATCTCTTTCTCTTAAAACATGGTTTCCACCTAAATGATTAACCCATAAACCTAATAATTCTTTATCTATTTTATTAGGATGCCTTTTAGGTATTATCATTTGATGTACTGGCATTTCTCTTATTACCAGAAAACATCTATCATTTACATATTTAATATATGAACCATATCTTCTCAATTTTCTCGTCTTATTTCTTTATCATAATGATCAAACCTATCATGTAATGTAGGCGTAGCTAATAATACTGCTCCTTTTAATTTATCTTCTCTAGTTAAATGAAAAAAGTGAGACATCCATGTTTGCTCATAAGGATACTCCCATTTAAGTTCTAAAAACATTTTAGTGTTACCAACCCTAGATACTAATTGAGGCCAGTTACAATAATATACTTCTCCTAAAGCATAAGGCACACCTAAACTTTTAATATTTTTAAATAAAGTATAAGGTTGATTTTTAGAGTAGGGGAAAAATGTTTTTTGTTTATCATTAGGTAAATTATTCCAAGCCCACTGTTTAGAATTATCACCAAAAAATTCAGTAAAATTTAATTTAATAAAATCTAATTTTTCAATTTGAGATATAGTAAGTACTTTATCATGAATATTTTCTACCTTTCTAGGAAAACCTAAATTACATGTTTTATCATCTCCATTATAGAAAAACATATCATCTTCAAAAAAATAATAATAATCTAAATTTGTTTTATTAAAATGTTCTGCTATAAATTGTCTGCCACCACAAATCCCAATGTTATCTTTTTTTATTTGAGTAAAATCATATTTTTTACATAACTTAGTATATTCTTTATCTGTAGACCTATCTATAGAATTATTAAGTAAATATTTTTCTGTATCCCTAAACATATGTTTATCATACTTTTTTATAGATTTAACTAAAGTATCAAATTGTTTAGGAGAATTAAAACCTATAACATATAAACCAACTTTTTGTTGTTCTACTAAATTATACCCAGGTAATTTTTCTCTTAATGCTTTATCCTGTTGTAAATTCTCAAAAAATTTATATAATAAGCCATTTTCTTCTATTCTAAAGAAATCATATGATTGGGGTTTACTGAATAGCATAATAGAAAATATTGATTCTTCAGTACCCATGTACCTCTCCTTTAGAGTATCAGTTAATAATCCATGGTAATGACCATTAGCTTCATTTATAGAATGTTTTGGACCCCCAAAAAAACCACCTCTGGCTACTAAATTAATGTCCTCATTATTAGTATATTTGTTTATTTCGGGATAACTAAAACCATGTATTTCATTATTTGCTTTATAAGGAAAACAAATAAATGTAAATCTATTTATTTTTTTAGGTAATTTTTCTATTTGTTCTAATAAACCAATATGAACGGTATGTGTTAATCCAGCATCAATCCAAAAATAATTTTCAAAATCCCCATAATGAGTAGCATCATTTAATAAAAACATTTTAGACATCACAAGCGGATTATACATTTCTAATTTAGCTTGTGTAGAATCTTTTAACCAAGGTGCTTGGTTATACCATTTAGGGTCTGTTCTTATTATCTGGATTTGGTCATAGAATTCTTGTTTAAACCATTCTATATCCCTACCAATAAACATGTAGGGTTTATCTTTCCTATTTTTTTCTACAAATTTTTTTAATTCTTCGTCACCGTATATTATTATATTACAATCTAATTCTAAAAGTTTTTTAAATTGAGTTAAATAGTGTTCTTCAAAGGATCTATTCCACCCATCACCTAGTGAAGATCTTTTGATATCCCAAAGTCCAGTAACTAAAGTATATTTTTCTCTCATTTAGATTACTTTTGTAGGCATAGCTCTGGAGATTGGATTTTCCATCCATTTTCCATCTTTATTAGGCCAAACCACCCAATTTGTATATGGTCTTCCTTTATAGCTACCCTTTAAAGTAATCACATCACCTCGATAGTGAACGATTGCTGGGAAGTTTAATTTTTCAATATCTTGTCTATGTAAATCAGCCATGTTATCATCTTTAAGTATAACAGCTATAAAATCCCATTTATCAATATCACCCTCTATTTCTGATTTATTAAAACTAACTTCCCAGGGGATGTCAACATTAAATTGTTCGACAAAATTTTCTTCTTTAGGATTTGGGGGATCATTTCTATCTAATGTGTATTGACTTACCCCCCTAGTTTCAAAAAGAAGACCTGCAAATTCTTCATAATCTCTGATAGTACGTTTATCTCCTAAATAGTATTTACCAAAAGCTTTTTGATTACATGGGGTACAAGGAGTACCATCTATTCCTAATAATGTTCTTACTTTTGCATGAGTAACATCATTTTTCTTTGTCCATTCAGGATCATCATCCCATTGTTTTACTCTACCATCACGAGTATATTCATGCCATGCAACTACTTTATGTGGGTGGAATAAGTCATAACCATGAGTATATGCTCTAACCGCAATAGTAATTTCTTCACCATGGAAATAAAATGAAGGATCATGTTGTACTTCATTAGCAAATTCTCCTACAGTAAAAGCAAAATGAGCTGAATAAAATCTTGCTCTAATGGGGCCAGTTAGCTCTTTAAAATTATCCATATAAGCAGGAAGAAAAAATACTGCACCTTCAGGAATAAATTTATGAAAATCCATTTTCCAAGGAGTATGCACTCTTTCTCCTGGATCATTGTTAGGATTATAAGACGGAATATAACCCGTTAATAATGGTTTTTCAAATCCATCTTTTTGTAACCCAACTAACATATGAATTAAAGTTTTATCCCATCCTTTAGCAAATCTATGATGTGAATCTAACTGTAGTGTATATTTTTCACCGTTATAATGTTGTTGTACTCTATTTCTAGCCCAACACACGCCTAAAGATTCTGTATAATCTATATCATCAATAATTACTCTATCATCATTTTTATATTTATCTAAAGTATCCCATTCATCATCTTTACAATGTTGCCAAGCAATACAAACTTTTAAATTATCTGGTTTGGATGCTTTGTCAAATAAATCATCTAATGTAGGGATTAATTCAGGATCCCTATAACTTGCTATTTGTACAAATATGGTGTCTTTTGTTCTAGCCATTTTATTCTTTATTAAAGTGTCCAATGTAATCTAAAGCTTCTATAAAATCACGTTCAACCCAATGTTTTACAGTTTCCATATCTGCTCTATACTTAGCATTTTTATATTTTTCTTTTTCTTCCTCTTTTACCTCTACATTTTTTACTCCAGCCCAAGCCCAACTTTCTATACCTGTTCCATCAGCAAATACCATACCTTTTTCTGTTTTAATAAAAGTAGGAAGCCAAACTAATTTAGTTTTTTCATCTTCCCATGCTAAATCCTTATATAATTCAGGAAGTGTAGAAAGTTGTTCTTTATAAAACTCAGAATTTTCTGTCATTAAGGTATTAGTCCAAAAACCACAAGATAAACTAAAGTAATTAGTAATGTCCTTATTTATTTCCATTTTATAACATACATCACCTCCGGATTTAGGACAATTTATTATTTCATCGTAATTCATATTATTGTAAATTTGGTAATTTTAATTCAGGCATTTTTAAGGGCATTTGTTTTGGAAATTCTGGTATATTGGCATCTAATATACTATCTATTAAATCTTTCATTTTATTGTAACTAAAATTAGATTTACTATAGTGTTTTTGTTGTTTAGACTTATGTAAAAATTGCTTATATTTTTTAAATATTTCTTTAAAACCTTTACCTACTTCCCCATCATTAACTTTAAACCATTTTGCTTCTTTTATTAACCATTGGTTTTGAGCTGATTTATGAACATCTTCTAAACTACCTCCTAATAATGTAGTAAAAGATTGTTTTAAAAAATCAGTATGCCCAGACCAATTAGTAGCCATAATAGGTTTGCCTGTTAAACTAAATTCTAATAATGGTCTACCATATCCTTCACCTTTAGTTAAACTAACCATAGCTTTAACTTTTGGGTGATTATACAATTCATTCATATCTTCATCTGAAAATTCACCATTTAAAAGGTATATATTAGGTAAATTTTTAGAATTAACTGATTGTCTTATACTTCTTATTCTTCTTAGAATTTCATCTCTACTAGTATAAGAAGCTACACCTATAGATGCTTTTAATATTAAAGCAGGTTTAGGTCCTCTATAGTTTTTAAATGTTTCAAAAAATGCTTTTATAGTTAAACCTACATTTTTTCTATCATGACCAAACTCTCCTTGCATCCAATGTCCTACAAATAAGTAACAAAATGATTCTTTAATTTCATCTAAATTAATATTTTTAATTTCCGATTTTGAAAGATGTTTATATAAGTCTAAATTTGCTCCTTCAAATACAACTTCAATAGGTTTTTCTAATTTAACTGTTCCTGCTGGTTGTTTTGTTTGTGGGTGGGTTTTTTCAAATTGAGCTTTTTCAAATACTGATTTTGAAAATTTAGATGAAACCCAATTCATATCCATTTTATTTAAACCTTCTAACCATTCAGGTTTACATAAAGTAGCTTCAATACCCGCAGTAACACCTATATTATATTTTCCTACAGGTTGAAACTCATTTGGAATAGTATGTTGCATCCAAATATCAGGTTGAAAATTTAATTGTTGTTTAAGAATAAGTGGTTCTAAAAAACTCCATTCAGGATTTTCTTTAATAAAACCCCAAGCACAATTACCCCATTTTTGAGGTAAAATTTTAACATCATACTTATCGGTTTCAACTACAGCTTTAACTAAATCTCTAGCTCTAGCTCCATAACCCGAGTAGGTATCAATAGCACAACTTATTACAAAAACTGGTTTATTCATTAATATATTATTTTATGGTTTAAATATTTGGGTTTTGATTCTGTAGCATTAATTATTTCATATTGTTCTCGAGGTTCCCAAGTATCAAATAATGTATTAAATGCTTCCATAACCCTATATGATTGATGTTCAGCTGTGAACCCTGCCTCATCAGAAATAGCCCATTCTCTACCTTTTAATCCTGCTGCTTTTCTTTCTTTACGAGTCATTTTATATAATTCCATATATCTTTCAGATATATCTTCCCACTTACACCTATCATCATAGATATAAGGGGTTGGAGGTGATCCTTGAACAGATCTACAAGCAGGGTATACTGGGAAAGCCCATTCACCATGCTCCTTATAAGTACCTCTATGATTAGAAGGAAAATCAGCATCAAAATCAATCCACTTACCTTTATCGTCTACAAATCTCATTTGGTCTTGCATGCCCCCTGTAACATTAGCTATAATAGGGGTCCCAGCTAATATTGCTTCAGTAATTGTTAATCCCCAACCTTCATTTGAAGTTGCTAATATTTGTACATCTGCTATGTTGTATAAGTAATTTAGTTGGTGTTGAGTTAATTTACTATGTGAAAATACTACATTAGTACCATACTTTTCACCTAAAAAATATTCTGCCACCGCAGGTAAATCAGTACCTGCTTCTGTTACTGCCTCGGTATGTAACACTAATTTACAATCTTTAACTTCATCTTCAGGTAATTGATCTAAAAAGTGTCTAAATGCCAGTATTGTATCAGGAATCATTTTTCTTCTAATATTTCTAGAATTAAAAAATACTACAAATTTAGGATCCTGATTAGGGAATAATTGTTTTTTAAATGCATTACATTCAGCATTATCATCACCTAATGGTTTATAGACATTATGATCCAATCCATGAGGTACATACCTAAATATTCTATCTTTAGCTTTATCCCCTAAAACTAATTGATTAATATTTTTAGTTTGTTTTGAAATACCCATTAATAAATCACATGCCTCATAAAAAGCACTATTATACATTGGTGCAGGGTAGTCATCCCATATATTTAAGTAAGCTATTGGGATATTTTTTCTTATTTCATGTTCATTATTAAATAACCAAGAAAAATATCTAGGATCAGTAATTAACATTATAGCATCTGGTTTTTCTATTTCTATCAGTTGCCTAATAATTTCTATATTACCGTAACCATCAACTGGGTAAATACAAACATATGCATCCTTTATATCATGAGGATTATGTTCGTTACTTTCTTTAGCTAAATCCAACTTTTTACCTTTTTCAGGGTGGTTAATAGCTCCTCCTAAGTTAACCCAATTAAAATGGTGACAAGTTTTTATAACAATTTCCTTAGCAACTGTAGCTACACCTGAGTGTACTCTAATGTCATCACAAATTAATAATATTTTCTTCCTATCTTTTTGGGGAAGTACTTCAAAACTTTTCTTCATTTAATATTCGATTTTATAATTCTAGATTACTGTGATTATGAACTCTTTTCCTAAACTCATCGTCTGTAAGGTACATATAAATAGACCGGTCAGCAAGTTTTTGGAATGAGAATTTTCTTTTTACACATTCAATCTTAAAATTTTCGAATAGATCACTTTTGACTTTAACACTTGTTAGTGTCATTTCTTTAGTATTTGCCATAATCTTTATTTTAAAACATATATTTAGTTATACATATATATAACTATTAAAAAATGCAAATTAACTTGCTAAAACTTCACAAGCACCACATTTGCAAATATAATTTCTTTCTTTTAATTTTCCACTAGGTGTGTAAACTTCGTTTACAAAATCTTGAACAAATCTTTGAGCTGCCGCCATTAAATTTTTTCCTTTATCAGCGGCAACAGGAGTATACTCTTGTATTCTTCTTCTCATAGTAGCAAAGTCACACTTATCCTCATCTGGAATTTTTCTTTTAACTATATAGAATGTAATATTAATATCTTTTAGAGGAACTCCAAATTGTTGTGAAAAATATTTTTTATATAATAATAATTGAAACTTTTTTTCATTAGTTTGCATTGATTTTGTCCAACCTCTAGTACTAGTTTTAATATCAATAATATCAAAAGTACCAGAATTTTCATTATATAGTACTAAATCTAAATATCCTTTATAAAATATATTATTAGATCCAGGTATTGTTTTTTGAATTAAAGGTAATTCTATTCCTACTAAATGAGTTTTACGTTTAGAAAATAAATGCTTCTTTTTAAAATATCTTAAAATTTCAACTCCATCATTATAAAACTCATTCATTTGAGAGGCATCAGTAAAATGTTGATCACCATTTTCTTTATATGCTTTTTGGAAATGTTCTCTTAATCTATCTTCAAAATATTCTTCTAAATCAATCTCATTAGCTTTGGTTTTAGAGGTATCATATAAAACTTGTAAATAATTTTGAATAGCATCATGCATTGCAGAACCAAAAACAGTATAAATATTAGATCTAAATAATTTTTTCTTATCTACATACTGTAACTTCCATCTATAAGGACAATTATTATAAACTTGAATTTGTGAAAAAGACAGTTGCCTATCAAAAGCGTAATTGATTTCATGAGGAACAAATTTCTTTATTTCTCTAACTATTTTAGGAACCTTTTTAGCCAAAATTTATTTTTTCCATTTATCACGTCCTACTAATAAACCAATAATACCATAATTGGCTATATCAATAAACGTGTCTTCCATACCTTCTCCCTTAACATAATTTTTACCGTTAACAAGAAGATTTTTTAATCTAGAAATTTTATCAGTAAGTCTAATAGCTAAACCTGTTAATGAAAATTTTTTATCTTCTTGTTGAGTTAAATCACCACCTAAAGCAATGTTATTTAAACCGTAGTCCATATGTTTGCGAGCAAACATTTCGTACATTTCTTTTTGAATTAATTTAAACTCATCAGATAACTCTGGGTACTCAGATTCAAAATGAGATATTACTTCATCTTTTTTTACCATTTCATCAAATTCTTTTTCACCTACTAATTCGTAGTACTTTTTTACGCTATCACCCATTTACCTGTCCATTAGGTTTAAAATATTTTTCTAATATCTCTAATCTCTCTTCTGCTGATGCTAATAATTTAAGAGCTTCATTACAGTTATCCCAATAATCTTTGGTTGAGTGATCACCTATACCCGCAGGATGGTTAGTTAGTAGTTCTATACTTGCTAAAGCTTTATTTTTATCCGCTTCAGCTTCGGATTTTAAAAAATTGTAGATTTCTGATTTCATTTTATTAGGGTTTTAATTTCTTTGTTATCAATACCTATGCTAGTCAATATACGACTAATATCTGTGTTATCCAAAATTTTCAAGTAATCCTTCACTTCTCTTATTGATACTTCAAAATAATCTTTTAGATACTGAAGTAATTCCTTGTTACGTTGTTTAACACTTGATTTAATATACTTATTCCATTTATTATTTTTTGGAATGTATTCTTTATAAATACTATATATTTTCTTTTTTTCAGTTGGGGGTAATACTTGAACTTCATTTACCAATTCTAAAAAATCAGGGTTCATAGATAAAAACCTATGAACCATATATGCATTAAATACTTCCCAATCAGATTCAGTAAAAGAATCAACTGGTGATTTAAAATTATTGATTTGTTTTAACCAATCAAATATATTAGCACAACTCATCCTTCAATTCTTCTCTTAACTCTTTTGGAACTGAATCTGTTAATATTTTTTTAGTTGAAGGGTCATAAAACACAGGAATAGGCATCATAGCATCTTCGTCAGTACCGGCAACGAATTTAGATACTTTTCTTAATATAACTCCTTGTGCAAAAATAGTTCCACCATCAAAATTTTTAATGGCTTGAGTGTTAGCTAAATCAATATTTAACTGTTGTTGGTTGGTTTGATTATTCATTATTTATTATTTATTAAATTTTGGATTAAAGACATTAAGTTTATTTCTTTATCGATTCTAAAATTAGACTTATATAAATGATCATTTACTAAAATTGCAACTGTACCTTCTTTATTTGGTAAATACTCAGAAGAATTATCATATAAAAATTTAAATAATTCATCAAAATCATCTACACCAGAATCGGCAATAGTTTGTCTAATATTTTTAAAATATGGTTTATCTTTTTTTAACTCATCAAGCACAGCATCCATATAGCTAGTTGAAACAAGTAAACTATCATCAAGTTGAAGTTTATCTTCTATAGTACTTGATTGGACTGTATTCAGCATCTTTCTAATATCAGGATAGTACTTACTTACAACCTTTCCTATAGCTGGAAGCTCATAACCTATTTTCTCTTTATCACATATCCCTGCTATATGAACTGCTACTTCTTTTTTTGTAGGTGGAACAACCTTTAACGTTTGACAACGAGATTGAATAGGATCAATAATCCTTTCTACAAAATTACAAGTTAGGATAAACCTTGTAGTACGTGAAAATGTTTCAATCACGTTACGTAAAGAAGCCTGTGCTTGAATAGTTAAAAAATCTGATTCATCTAAAATAACTACTTTTATTGATTTAAGAGTAGCTACTGAAGCAAACCCTGAAACTTTATCCCTTATAGTTTCAATACCTCTTTCATCTGAGGCGTTAATATAAAGGAAATCACAATCTAAATTACTAACAATAAGTTTAGCTAAAGTTGTCTTACCACAACCCGCGGGACCATAAAACAAATAATTTTGAATATCATTTTGTTTTAATTGTTTAGCAATAGAAGACTTTAATTTTGAATTACCTACATAATTTTCTAAATTATCAGGCCTATATTTTTCAACAAATAAAGTGTGATTAGTATTCGCCATATATATTATACTTCCTTGTTGGTTCAGGTGTTACTTCTATTTCTTGAGAATCAATAGCATATAATTTACTGTCTAAAGGTTCTAATCTATAATGTCCTTTAAATCCAGTTTTAGTCATATATGCTTCTAGTGTATCTGTAATAGAGGAATGAACCTTTCCATCAGGTTCATTTGCTACTAATCTCCAATTATCACCAGGAGGAACCCTCCTGGCGATTAATATATTATTTTCTTCTACAATGAATTCTTCTTTCTTATTTGCTTTCATTTATAGATGCTTTTCTATAGTCTGAGATTAAATTTTTAATTCCACTAAGTGCTTTTCTAGCTCTTTGAGCTCCTGCTTTTGATGTAGAGTTATGGTTTATAGTAAAAACTTCATACAATTCATCAATTTGTTCTGCGATTTGATTTTTATTCATAATTTAAATATTACATCATCCCTGCCATAGGGTTGATTGGGTTAATTTCTTCTTTTTTATCACTTATATCATCTACTACTGTACATTCTGTAAGTAATACGGTTCCAGCTACTGATGCTGCGTTTTGTAACGCTAATCTAGTAACTTTAGTTGGGTCTATCACGCCTTTTTCCTTAAAGTTTACAACTTCTCCGCTATCAACTTCAATACCAGCCCATTGATCGTTACCTGATTCTACTAATTTATACTTGCCTAACATAGTTGCGTCAGTACTATTATATCCGGCATTAATTAGTATTTGGTTAAATGGTTTTGCACAAGCTTTTCTAACTATCCTTGATCCTGTATCTTTTCTACTTAAGCGTTGGGATGCTAATAATAATGCAACACCACCTCCGGGTACTATTCCTTCTTCAATAGCTGCTTTTGTAGCATGTAAAGCATCATCAACTCTATCTTTCTTTTCCTTCATCTCAGTTTCTGTTAAACCACCAACATGAATAATAGCAACCCCCCCTACAAATTTAGCTAATCTTTCTTGGAGTTTTTCAACTTCAAATGCTGTTGCTGCTTTTTCGATTTGCGATTGTAATTCTTCAATACGTGCTTCAATTGCTTCATTTGATCCTTTTCCATCTACAATAGTTGTTGTTTCTTTTTCTACAGTTACTGTTCTTGCTTCACCAAACCAATCCCAACTAAATTTATCAAGTTTCATTCCTTTTTGTTTATCAAAAACTTTACCTCCAGTTGTAATTGCTATATCTTCTAAAACTAATTTTCTTCTATCACCAAAATCAGGTGCTTTTACAGCACATACTTTCATTGTACCTCTCATTTTATTTACAATAAGAGTTGCTAATGCTTCATTGTCAATATCTTCAGCTATAATTAATAATGATTTAGCTTGTGCCGATACTGCCTCTAATATTGGTAATAATTCTTTTACTTGAGTTAATTTCTGATTTGCTACTAATATCATAGGATTTTCTAAAACACTAGACATTGTATTATTATCAGTAACAAAATAAGGTGATTTATAACCTCTATCAAATTGCATACCTTCTACTGTTTCAAGATATGTTTCTCCTGTTCTAGATTCTTCAACATGCACTACACCTTCTAATCCTACTTTATCTATAGCAGTAGCAATCATTTTTCCTGTTTCAGTATCATTATTAGATGAAATTGTAGCAATTTGTTCTAATTGTTCTTCACCTGATATATCTTCAGATATTTTGGTTTTAAGAGCAGCAACAACTTTTTGAACTGATTCATCTATTTTTCTTTTGATTTTAACAGCATTTTCTCCATTAGCCACAGCTTGAAGTCCTTCTTTAACCATTTCTCTAGCTAATAAGGTTGAAGTTGTAGTACCATCACCTGCTTTTTCACCAGTTTTAACTGCTGCTTGTTTAACTAATTGAACTCCTAATTCTTGTGAAGGATTTTTAAGACTAATAGATTTTGCTACTGTAACCCCATCTTTAGTTGATTGGGGTCCTGCATCAGTAGCTATAACAACATTTCTACCATTAGGTCCTAAAGTTGCTACTACTGCATCTGCTAATTTGTCTATACCTTTAACTAGTTCTTTTCTAGCTTTATTACTAAATTCTATTTGTTTACTCATATTAAATATCGGTTAAATTTTCTATATCTGCGGGGCTTACTGTTGTTTCTTCAATTACCTCAGAGATATCTTTATCATTATTTATTTTAGCTAATATTTGGTTTTCAGGACCAACATAAAACTCTTCTCCATTATAGGGGAGCTTTGTAAATCCTTGTGTAGGTAAGACTACTTTATCTCCTACTTTTAACTTACAGGGTAAAATTGACCCATCAGTATTATATCTACCAGGTCCGACAGATACAACCTCACCTATTTCATTAGTTTCTTTTCCTAAATCTGGTACTATAATATTACCATAGGTTTCTTCTTCTGCTTCTACAGGTTTAACTATAACAGCATTATAAAGTGCTTCTAAACTCATTTTGTAAAAAATTAATTAATTGATTATTTATTTCTCTAAACTCGTAGTTATACTGCTCAATTGAAGTATATTCAGCTTTTGCATCCATTTTTAAACGAGTTATTTTTTCTAAACATTGTTCAAATGAAGGGTAATAACACAATGATTTTTCATATTTTTTACCTTTGCCTACTGTTCTAAAATGATTAGACTTAGGTACAATTCTTTCCTTAACGGTATAAGAATAATCATCTTTAGTAATAAAAAATGGTTCTAAAGATTTATCGGAAATAGTCTGTACTTGTTTAAATTTTTTCATAACCACAATATACGTAAAACATCGCGCTAGGACACGCTTTTTTAATAAAACTTTTAACTTATTTTTAGAGTTTTTAACTCTGCTCCTTTAGCAAAAGGAATTTCAATTTTAAGTAAACCATCTTTAAACTCAGCATTAGCTTTGCTTAATTCAAATTTACTATCTATCTTCCAACCTAAGTTGAATGATCTTTTTGCAATACCCTTATGGATATAATCACAATCGTTTACTTCACAGCATGAAGCATCCTTGTTTTTATCATAATTAATCCTAAGAGTGTTGTCTTGGGTTTGTATTTCAAGATCCGATTTAGAAATCCCTGTACAAGCTACTTCGAAAAAGAGACCTTTCTCGTTTGTGTAAATATCTACTGGGTGTGGGATCTTGGTTTCTGCAAGCGGAGAATATTTGCTTGCGTCTTGAAAAAAATTTCTAACTAAAATGTCGAACGGGTTACGTTCATAAATAAATGTATTCATATCATTAAATTTGTGAGTGCCTTAGCTACTCGATTAAACATAAAACAAAACTTGTGCCCTAGCTACAATGTTTTCTTTATTATACATATATAATGTAAATAAAAAATTACACTTTTCCACGTAATTTTAAAGAAAAAGCATCAGTTTCTAATTCCCTCCCTAAACAAATTAAAACTAAAACTCTTAAAGTATCCATTGGGTTTAAATTAGGTTTTTTCATAGTTAGTTCAAGTTTTAAGCTTCCATTAACATTATTAGGTAATAAATGTTTTTCAGGAAAATATCCATTAGAAGTAAAGTTTAATTCTTTAAGATTATTTTTTACCCTTTTAAAATAAATTACTTTACCTGGTATTATTGAAGAGGTTGATTGGTTTTTTATCATAACATGAGGTATAAAAGTACCATGATCAGGGCATAATGTTGTTTGGTGGGTGTTTTTTAAATCCCAAAAATCCAATTCTTCTATATCTTCAAAACCTTCCATATTGCTTTTTCCTAATGTATTAAAGAAAAATGCTTTAATTTTTGGTGGTGTAAATAACATTACTGCTATTTGTCTTGTTCCCCCAGGATGAATTACTATAGGATAATCTCTATGATCTAAGTTTATTCGAGTTGGATCAATAAAAGGATTTATATGGGCTCCTAATTCATCTTTTAAATTCCCCTCTGTAAGTAACTCATCACACAACCAACACAATTTAATCCAAAGTTCTTGATCTTGATATTTGTATCCTACATTACTTTCCCATACATGGGTATCAGGATCAATTGCGTCTAAAAAATCACTTTTAAAAAATGTTTGAGGGAAATAAAACCAATGAGATTCAAATATTATTTTTTTATACGGAAGAGAACACCTATAAAATTTTTCACCATGATACTCCCATGCTCTTTGAGCCATAGTTTGAAGAGCTAATTGTTCTGTAGGAGAAGATTTAATTTTTAAATCATATAATTTATAAATGGGTCCATGGATTTTGGAATCATCCATGCAATGAGAATGGAAAATAATATTATTCATTCCTAATCACAAAATACTCAGTCTCAATATCATTACTATAAAAATTTAATTGAAGCATTCCCTCATTTGAAATTTTTAATCTTCCTTTATCCATATCTTTATTATTTGCAAATATGTTTTTTAATATATCGGAATTAAATGGTATTGCAATATTAGGATCAGTTATTTCTCCTTGTAAAACGTATTTTACTTTATTAGTGAATTGTTTATTAGTTGAGGTTGCATCACCAAATGTAAATTCACATGCTAAATTACTATCCATATCTGAAATGGTTCTTATTATAAGATCACTTTCATCCGGGAGAGCAGTTTTAGCTTTAATTAAAGCATCAATATTTTCATTTTCTAATGTAACGTCAATTTCTGGGTTTTCTAATGGCTCAAAATATGTTGCTTTAGGTATAATGAATGGATCAGCTAAATTATAACTTAAATCAAAATTCATATCAGCTATAAACATTTTAGTAAGCAATTTGTTATCTTTTTCAGTAGAAATTATTAAATCTCCATTAGTAATAGATAATAGTTTTGATAACTTAGGGGTATCAAATACAGGTATTATACAATCTTCAAATTTTATGTCTTTTAAAAATACTTTACATGCCCTTCCATTTTCACCAGCATATATAGTTAATGTATTATCTTTAAATGTCCATTTAACTGAACTAAATAGCCCGTTTAAATGATATTTAGATATAACTGATTGTAATGTGTTTTTATTTATCATAGTATCAATATACGAAATTATTTTTATATTTCAAACGAAGAAAATTTATTTAGGTGAGGATTTAAATTTAATTTCCATTCTAAATCATGGAAAAATCCTTCTAACTTATTTAATAATATTGAATCAAATACTTTTTTTCTGTCAGCATAATTTTCTAAAAATTGTTTTACTTTTTTAGGCAAATCAGAAGGCATAAAGGCAAGTGATTCAATTTTATAAGGGTTTTCTGCTAAGTAAATCCATTTAACTTTATCTGCATTAGTAATATAATTGTGTTTTTTATCTAACCCCCAGGCAGTAATTAAATCATTATATTTTATAGCTGCTCTTACCGGGGCAGGTGCTCCTTTTTCAATTGAGGTAAATAAATTACCTGCTTGTTTTAAACCTTTATATTTATATAATTTTTTTACAGCAGTAGGATTACCTAATTCAGTAATAGGAATTTCATTACTTAATATTTTTTCTTTAAATGATTTTATTTGGGATAATATATTTTGATGGGATTCTCCTTTTAACACTTGTTTTAAAATATCATTAAAGAAATCTCCTAGCAATGGGGGGAAATTTGCTTTCATAAACTCTAAACCTTTAATATCCAGAGTTTCTTTTTCAATTCCTTCCTGTTTAGTAATCCATTGAGCATAACGTCTAGTAGCTCTAAAATAAGCTGATCTGATTACACACTCGGTTTTCATTTCTAACCTACTTTTTTTAGCAGGTATATTAAAACATTCTTCAGCTAACCTTTTATAGTCATCTGTAATTATATCTTGATAAGCTAAAGCAACTTGCTCTAATTTACTATCTTTTTCTTTATCTGGTAGATCTTCAAAATTAGGAAATAAATGTAAAAGTATAGGTTCGGCATTAAAATAATTTGAATCCGTGTCCACATAAGCACAATAATTAGTATCGTCTTTATCACATATCCACCAAGGAGTATCTTCTAAATGTCTCATAAGGATTTAGATATTAAATGTTTAAATTTAGTAGTGCTCCAACCATGAGAACGATCTAAATAATGAATAGGTATTTTTAAAGTATCACCTGTAAAAGGTTTATTTAAATAATCACTACCTAAAAATCTTACATCAAATTCACCTACTTGTAATAAATCATACAACTGTGCTTCATAGGTATATTCAAATACATCACAAACACTTTTAAATTCCATTAACGTTTCTCTCCTTTCTTTTACAGATAAAATAGGTTTTAATTTATCTGGTCTTTCAACGCTAGGGTCTGAATGTAATAAAATAATTAAACAATCACAATTATTAGCACATTCCTTAAGCATTTTAATATATCCAGGATGAATTACATCAAAATTTCCAGCTATTACTCCTTTAACCATTAAAAATTAATATATGATTTTTCTTCTAAAAATGTAGAACCAGTCATTAAGTTAATATCTTTTTTTATAACCCACCTTTCATCATTTAAATTAATAAGTTTTTTAGATAATTCTACAAATGTTTTATTTAATTTATTTGTATTTAATAAATTTCTTAAATCTTCATTAATAACCCATATTTGACCATTTATTTGAGAGATTTTTAGATAAAGAGCTTGTAACTCAGATCCATGTTGATCAAATAAAGGTGCTAATGATGGGTTTAAGTGATAAAATTCTCTTTGAATATTATCTAATTTTACTTCATCTTCAACATTAAGCATCTTAAGCTCTAAAATTGAAAGTCTATCTATAAAATCTCCTATTGGTAAGTCTGCATTCATAATTTCGAAATATAATCTAAAATTTTCTTTTTGGGGCTCCAACCTAATCTGCGATTAGCTTCATTATTTACTAATTCTGATTTTCTAAAATTTCCAAGTTGGTCTTCTACATTGTAAAAAACTAAATCTGGATACCTGGTTTTGAAATAAAATGCTAATTCATTTACACTTATAGATTCCCCCGAACCTAATTCCCAAGCATCTTTATGGGTTTCATTTGATTCAGCTATTTTTATTAAACCATCAACTATATCTTCTACATGAATAAAATCTCTTGTTTGTTCTCCATCCCCTACTATTGAACATTTTTGATTATTTTCAACATTCCATCTCCATATTCCAAATACACTTGCATCTTTTGGCCTTACATGTTCACCTGGACCATAAACATTGTAAAATCTTGCTATTTCTACTGGTATTTTATAAACAGTTCTGTATAATTTACATAGTTCCTCGCCTAAAAATTTACTTGAGGCATATGGTGATAAATGAGTGCCTCCATGTTTTGAAGCCGACCCAGCATATACTACTTTACATCTATGACTACGGGCTAAATCTAATACTGCTTGTGTAGATTGAATATTATTATCTAAATATTTTTTGGGTTTATCTAAAGATTCTTGTACTCTTATAAAAGCTCCTAAGTGATATATTAAATCAATATTATTAATATTTTCGAGATTATCTTTAATATCAGAATAAGTCCAATCTTGAATTCCTTTTCCATCTATAAAATCTATAGAAATAATATTAGCTGTACCTTCTAACTTTTTTATAAGGTTTTTCCCAATAAATCCACTTGCCCCTGTAACTAATATTGTTTTAAAATTTTCCATCCTCACCTGGTATTTTTACTACTCCACTATCTCTACTTCCATCTGATCGTTTTCTAACATCATCATCTAGGGTAATTTCAAACTTAGATTTACCTAGTCTAAATGTTCCTCCTTGTTTAAGCATTTTTCTAAATAATTTTTCTTCTTTTTCTGTCCATAGTTCACTCATAAGAATAAGTTCTTCCTTTTTAATGAAAAAAGAATTAACTTTTATATGCATATTTTTTCTTATACTTTGTTTACTTAGTGCCATCTAATTCTAATTTTATTTCGTTTCTTAATACTTTATTCATATGCCTATTAGCACAAAGAGCAGATTCTTGAATGATTCTTTGACCACTTAAAGTAATAGCTTCTGCTAAAATAACACTACCATATCTAAATCCAGTAGCAGTAGCACCATATAAACTATTTAATAAGATCTTCATTGTATATTGCATTAAGTGATAATACTCACCTTCTTCTTTATTTCCTGCTTTATAGGCTTTTTTCATTTTATTTTTATATAAAACCCTTTCATCAAACCATTTACTCAAAATAATTGATAATACTGATTCTTTATCTGTTCTAAAAAATACCCCATTAGCAGAAATAGATAAATTTTCTGATTCGACAACATCAATTAAATTTTGTATTGTAATATTTTTTTGTTGTCTAGAAGGACTTTCTATAATAATTTTTGTATCTGGGGGTTTATTTTTTAAATCATTAAGCCCTAATCTACTATTTCTATCATCTGCATCTATGATTCTCCCAACTATTGTTTCTTTACCTATATTAAGGGACATAATAATAGAAGGATATAGTGAAGTTAAATCTTCATCAAACATGTATTTATATAAACCCGCTTTAGGGCAAAATAAATACCCACCTGCATAATTTTTCTTATGGATTAAATTTCTATCTTTAGAAGGGGGAATAATTCCCTTATCTAATAAATAAGCTGAAATTGCTCCATCTTGTGTTTTAGTATTCCTATATACTTCACTATAATTATGTTTTCCTTTATGGGATAGATTTTTAGTTAAAGCTATATACTGTAGCTTTTCGTCTAATAATTTCAATATTTCAACATCACGGAAGTTGTATTGGATAAATTTATGAATATCAGTTTCAAATAATTGATCTAAATTACCTTCATATTCAACTTTATTTATATTAGCGTATTTTTCTCCAATAGCATCTAATTTCCAACTTGGTTCATCTTTCCAACTATATTTTCTATGTAGTCTCATATAATCTAAAGATTCAACTCCTATAATTTCAACGAATTGGCCTTCATTATACCAATATTTGTCTGTTTTTTTAGATTTTACCTTGCTTATAGAAGATAACTCATTAGCAAATTCTTCACCTAATACTTTAACTATTCTATAGTATAAGTAAGGTATATCAAAGAAATCACTATTATAACCTATTAAAATATCAGGGTCAATTTCTTTAAATAATTCTAAAAATTTAGATAATAATTCTTGCTCTGTACTGCAAGGTATAATTTCTTTATTTTTAGCTTTAGTATGTTTTAATTGTGTTTTTTTATCTAAAATTAAAATATGCCAAGTATCAGGGGTTTTATCCCACCAAGCTATTGAAGTAATAGGCATGGGCGCATCTTGAATGTATTCTTCAGTTAATGCCCCTCCAATTTCACACTCAATATCAAAAAATACTTCTCTATGTCCTGTAGAGGGCTCATCATTAGCTCCATAAGTTTCAATTAGGAATTTTTGGTGAGCTGGCATGTCATGGAAATGGAGATAAGGAGTATTTTCATGTTTTTTATTTGGGTTATTACTATAATACCAATTTGAGATTGGTTTAAGGTATTCTCCATTTAAACCCCTAGCGGTATGTTCACCTTCTTTACATTTTTGATAGGCAATGTTATCCCATTCTGTAGTAGAATAACCGTTTTCATCCCATAAGTGAATTATGTGTTTTAAATCGGAATATGGGTTAACTCTTTCTGAATAACATTTTTTATACATTATATCCCTAAATGTTGTTGAGGTCTAGTTCTAAGTCTTTCTTCGTCTGTGAAAAATTTTTCTAAATCAGGTGCAAAATAATTAATAGATTTCATAACTTTTCTATCACTTGTTCTATAGACAATATACCGTCCTTCCGCAACCTTCTCAAAATGACAGGCCTGACCTTGTTCCTCACTTCTTTGGCTGACGGTCTGTATGGCTTCTTCTTCAGTTTTACAAGCTTTTGACATATTACTTGCTTGTACTTCTTGATATGCTGGCCATATCTTACTCTTAAG
>MDSV01137000.1_pt1 | contig 23565 bp, 23 predicted proteins | sample 810851 | NCBI WGS metagenome assembly MDSV01 (sample SAMN05326640, study PRJNA326480) | marine metagenome | isolation source: seawater | place: Atlantic Ocean: North East | collected 2012 | reverse complement strand
CTAAATAGCCACACCCACCAGTAACTAGAATCATTTTTAATTAATTTTTTTTTTTATAATTTTCGTCAACAATTTTAGATATTTAGGCCAATCATCAGACGAGATTATGTAGCCTATACAATTTTTTTTGCCACATCTACATTCGTGATCCCTAAAATCATCCTTATCAAATTCATAACCGTAATCGTATGTTAATTCTTCACCTTTATTAATTTTTCTTATAGAGGAAATCCAAATCTTTCCATTAATAATATCAACTTCACAATTTGGATCACAAGAATGATTAATGTATCTTGCTTTATTGTAAGATGGAGAACCATCAATATCTGTTTTGTTATCTAATTCAAATATGTATACAGAACCAGTTTTGTTAGATTTTAAATATTTTTTAATTCGGTCTGCAGAGCGCTTATCACCTTCTTTTTTTGAAATTTTTTCACCTATATATTCTATGACCTTTGTTTCTTTTTTAATATTCTTTAATGCAAAAACGCCATATCCATGAACTTTAGATTTTTGAACTTTCCACATTGTAGTTTAAATCATCTCCTAAATATTGAATGTAGAAAAAATCCTACGGGCAAATAATATATAACATTTATCCAATTATTATAAAAGCTTAAAGAAGGAAGCAGTGGAAATAATGTCACTAAGAAACAGGCAATAATACAAATTTGATAGTCAGATAATTTACCATAATCTTCATTTATGATTTGATAGATATGAATTATTATTTTCCTAAATAAATATAAAATTGGAATAAAAAATATAATAATTCCAACCAATCCGATCTCAGAGAGATGTTGAATGTATATATTGTGCGGATGCGTTGAACATGATAAATGATTAATATTATATTCTTCCTTCCCACAATATTTTCTAAAAGTATTTGGACCTGCACCAAAAAATTTATGATCTTTAAAAATAAGCCAGGCTGATTTTATATGACTCTCGTGTTGAGGTGATAGCAAATTAAATTTTTCGCTGCCTTCATTCAGTCCAAGTTGAGTAATTGTATAGTCAATATTGCGCTGCTTAATTTCGGGGCTAAAAGCTGAGATGAGTACAATAAATATTAGTGATGTACATAATGTTGCTATCCTTAATAATTTAAATTTACTTAAAAAAATTAGTATGAAAATAGTTGAAATTAACATAAGTCCTAGTGCGGTTCTTTCACCAGATAAATACACGAGTACATCAGTTACTATCAAAAGTGCTCCCAGGACTACATACATTGACCTGCTAGAGGGGATTAAGAATATGAAAAGTGCTAGTAAAAGAGGGAAAAGCCGAGATATATAAGCCCCTAGAACCAATTTTTGATTTAGAGGCAGTGAAAGTCTATCGGAATGAACAGTAGAAAAGTTTATTAAATGAGAGTCAAAGTAAAACTGTGAATATCCATCAAGTATTGCGTAGATAAATGATAAAGATAAAATTATAATAAAATACTTGGGAAATTTCGGATTATTATCAATGACATACCATACTGCAAGAGAAAAGAGACCATATCTAAAATAGAGCAAACTACTTCTGAGAGAAAAATCAGGATATTCGGATAGAATAGATGAGAAAACTATATAGATATAAAAAATCAAAAAAAATAATACAAAATAATTAAAAAAATACTTCGTGTTGTCTTTTTGAAAAGAAACAACAAAAAATATTAAAGCTGCGAGTGAAAGTGATAGATCAGATAAAAAAGATCCTGTCAAAAGAAAGAAGGGTATTGTACAAATAAAAAAAGAAATAATTTTTACATTATCTATTGATTTTAAATAATGCATTTTTAAAAAGTAAGAAGGTTTTCCTCAACTGGTTCGTCTCCAATTATTTTAACACGCAAATTTAGCTTATTTTTGCTATCAAATAATATAAACTTTAGATTAATTTTTTCGTTCTCAGAAATTTTAATAGGCCATTTACATCTAAAATACAATGAGCCATTTTTAATGAAATAATTGCAATCGGATACTGGTTTCCATGGACTCTCTATATTGTTTCTATAAAAGACAGCGAGATTACCCGCATCATGATTACGCTTTAGATAATTTTGTGAAACATCAGTAAGAAATAAAAGTTTAATTTTGCCATTTATTGGAACTCTTTTTTGTATAGTATGTTTTTCTGGATTGCTACTATGAGTAAAATAGGTAGGGAAAAAATTTTTTTCAAAATTATCATCTGTACTTACTAAAGGAATTTTACTTGCTAAGAGAGTTGTAAAATTTCTATCTTTAATAATAATGATCAAAGATATTATAACCGTGCACGCTATAATAAACAAAATAAGTGAAGCGTAAAAATCATTTGGGAATACAAGAACTTCATTATTTGAATTGAAGATAAGTGCTGGAAGAGATATTAATGTAAAAGGGTTAAATATTACCCATTCTCCTCTTAATTCAATTATTTGTTGAGTTGGCATCCAAATAATAGGCGTAAGAAAAAATAATAGTCTCCAAATAATTCTAATAGTACTTTTTAATAAAGCATTAATTGACCTCAAAATACTTAAAAAGATTGCAAGAGGTAAAAGAATTAGAAAATATAGTGTCTGATTAAAGATTATAAATATTGACTCATACATCGTTATTAAGCCAAGCGGATAGCATAAAAGATATATAGATATTGTAAATTGTATAATGAATATAGAAATACTTGCAAAAAATATGTATTTTGTATTGTTATAAAACCCTACATGGTTCCATCCACCAAAATGAACTGCACTTGTTAAAGCTACCCATGAGGAAAAAGTTGAGCTAAAGTATAATCTATAATCTCCAAGATCTTTTCCAAGAAATGAGTTCCATAGAATAGTGACTAAATAAATAAATAAACAATTAAATAAAATAAAAAAAATAAAGTTTGAAGTTCTAGGTCCTCTTTCTCCCCTATTAATGTATTCAAATAGGGTACTAAAATTTATCATAGTCCATTTTTTATAATAATTTTTATCAGGCTGTTTAATCTTAGAAATTCAAGAATCTTTTTTATTCTTTTCCTATAAGATCTTCCAATTTCAGTATTTTGCAGACTTAAGGTGAAAAAAGAAATAAATTTTATTAAATAGTGCCTTAAAGAAAGTCTTCCTAATTTAGCTTTATTTCCCTTAAAATAAAAGTCTCTTGAGTAACCTTTTTTATGTCTCTTAAAATTTGACTGAATAATATTTCCATTGTTTTTATATAAAAAATTAAAATTTAGATTTTCTTTCTCCATATATTCTGAACTATAGCTTATACCTTTATCAATCATTTCTTTTCTACCTAATTCAACCCAATTACCTGGGTCATCATTATTTGTAGATTGTCCTCCATGAATTTGATGAAAAGTTCCCTCGTGCTCTAATTGAATTATTTGAGCATTACTATTTACAATTCTTTGAAAAAACTCCAAATTACAGAAGCCACCGCCCGGCAACGTAAAGTTTTCATTATATCCACCTATTTCAAAAAAAAGCTTCTTACTAATACATATGCAATTTGATTCTGCTGGAATATTAAATAATCCCCTATTAGATCCAGCAGGTGATGAAATCTTAAATAAATTTCTTGGTTTTATTGGCCAATTAATATTTCTTATAGCCCTATCTTCAACTCTTTGATTATATCCTGTTTCTGATGAAACTGACTGCTTATCCCAACCTAAATGATACGAAGGAACAACAATAATACTATCTTCGTTCTTATTAAGAATCTGACTAAATTCAATCAATATTCTATTCGACCAAATCCTAGCTCCGTCAATGCATATTATTAAATACTCGCCGTTAGCATTATTTGCAGCATCATTTATTGCATAACAAGGACTAGTAATTATTTGCTTGGGTGTAAAATTTTTAGCATTTGGTGCGATAGATTTTATATATTTTTCTTCTATTATTTTTCCTCCATTCTGAACAGCTAGAATCTCATAGTCATTTTGATTAAACTTTTGATAATAAGGCGCGACAGAGAAAATAGTTCTAGGCAACTCCCTCTCCATATCATAGCTAACTATCAAAACAGAAAACTTCATAATTTAGTGTTAATCCAATCAAATCTGTAGGTATTAAGTTCATTTAATAAGTTTTCACATGCTTTAGGTATTCCTTTATGATCTTCATCTGATTGATGAATCAAATCTGTATGAAAGAAATTCAAACCTTTATCTACTGACAGATTAATGTTTAAGATTTCTTTTATATCGTGAAGGAGAATTTGTACTTCAATTTTATAAATACTTGGCAAGTTAGAGAAATATACAAGGGGAGATTTACTTTCACTCACATCCTTAAGTAATTTTTCGTTATAGTTTATCCATGCGTAATATCCTTCTTCTAATTCTATATTTTTTTCTCTAGAAGAAATTGAGCTGGCTACTTCAAATGGATGTCTATAAGTCCCTACATTTATAAAATTATAATTTTCATTTTCTAATTTTTTTATAATTTTATCTGAAATAATAGTAAATCTAGGATCTTTAAACCCTACACAGGTTCCATCTCCTTGGTTATTAAATGCTATTTCTAAATATTTTAAGTATACATTTAAATCCTCTTCAGTTACTTGGTATTCACATTTGTATGATGCAGTTAGCCAGTCTTTACCTGCAGATAGAAGTATCTTATTATTTACATCAACAAGAACTTGTGCCTCTTGATTGCCTCGACGGTTAAATCTGTTGTACTCGTTAGACTCATAGAAATTAACACCAGCATTTTTTAATATACCTGCAAGAGAGGAAGTTCCTGAACGATGCATTCCTTGCACATAAATTACATTATTCATTAGCTTTTAAACCTGCCTTAACTAATCGTTTATTCTGAGCGTCTATAACCTTTTCATTAATTTCTCTCTCAGATGTAGCCGAAAAAACAGCAGCTGATCGATTTGTTTTATACTTCTTATTTTTTATTTCAGTCAAATAATATGTTGCAAGAGAAATCCGCAATCCATTACTTACATCTTCACATAATCCATGCCAGCTATATCCTGACACATTAAATAAAACTAGTTTGCCTGCCTCAGGTATTATCTTATGTGCAGGTTCCCCAAAGGCAGGATTAATATTTTCAGACATTCTATGCCAGAACCCAAGTGATCCACCTTTAAAGTCAATATTTTGGCTAGTCAAAAATAAAATGGCATTTACATATCTCAATTTATTTAGCTTTGGATGAATTGCATAATCTAAATGGGGATCTAGTCTCCCCCCCGCACTACTTAAGTGAATGCCTCCTCCATGAAGCCCATTGTCAGGAATAAGCTCAACACCAAATATTTTTGATATTTGCTTTACAAAATTAGAGTCATTTAATGAGGAAAAAAGAGTATATAAGCTTTCGCTAAAATCATTCCAATTATTGTTAGTCATTTTGTTTTCAATGGGAGTATTGTATTTAATCCATGACAGTTCTTCTTTATCTTTTAAATGATTAATTTCTGAAACAATCTTCGTTATGTCATCTCTATCGATAAAGTCTTTGACTTCGACCCACTCATGCTGTTCATCTTTGTTCAGCTTTACGTTATCTAGTTTCTTAATGCAGTTTTCTAAGAATGTCATAATTATAATATGCTATTTATACTATTTTATTATCTAACTATTTTACCAAATTAATAAACAATATAATAATAAGAATTAATTTTAGTATGTATTATATTGAAAAATTAGATTGTTAAATATTATTATTTCCAATTTCAAGATAATCTTTTAATTGTCTAAGATTTAGGCCATTTGAGTCTTTATCAGACACCTTAAGAATTTCATTTTCCCAATTAATTCCTACTTCAGGATCATCCCAATTAAGTGTAAATTCATGATTGGGGGAATAAATTTGGTCGACTTTATAGATTACTTCAGCAAAATCACTTACTACAAGAAAGCCATGCGCAAAGCCCTTTGAAACATATAGCTGGTGTCCATTTTCAGCACTAAGTCTAAATTTATCATACATACCAAAGGTTTTAGAATTTAATCTTATATCAACTAGAACATCAATGACTTCACCCGCTATCACAGTCACAATTTTTGATTGAGCATAAGGATCCAGTTGAGCATGCATTCCTCTCAATACTCCTTTAGAGGACATAGAGTGATTTTCTTGAATAATTTGAAAATTTTTATCTATCAATTGCGAAATCTTTTCGCTATTAAAAAGTTCCTGAAAATACCCTCTTTCATCTTGAAATTTTTTTGGGATGATCTCTAAAACATCATTACCAAATAATTTAGATAATTTTTTTTTCATTTTAATAATTATAAATTATCATTTAGCTAAATTAATGACATATTTAGAATAATCAGAGTTTTTATTATCAAGACTGTCAATAATCTTTTCATAAGATTTCCATCCCTTATTTATTGCAATTTCCTCTAAACAAGCAATCTTTAAGCCTTGTCTTTTCTCAATTGTTTGTACAAATTGACCTGCATCAATCAATGATTCATAAGTTCCCGTATCAAGCCAGGCGTATCCTCTATCCATGATTTCAACATTTAATTGACCTTCATTTAAATACACTCCATTTAAATCTGTAATTTCTAATTCTCCTCTTTCAGAAGGTTTCAAGTTCTTGCAATAATTACAGACATTTTCGTCATAGAAATAAAGGCCAACTGCAGCATAGTTACTTTTTGGGCTTGATGGTTTTTCTTCTAAGCTTAATACTTTTTTGTTATCACCTATTTCAACTACCCCATACCTTTCTGGATCATTAACTCGGTATCCAAATATTGTGGCTCCCTTTTTCTGTGCATTTGCACTAGAAATAAGATCGACTAAATTATGTCCATAAAAAATGTTATCCCCTAAGACAAGAGCAGATCTATGGTTATCGATAAATTTTTCACCTAAAATAAATGCCTGCGCTAATCCATCTGGAGATGGCTGTATTTTATATTCAATATTAATACCCCATTTTGATCCGTCACCTAATAGTGATTGAAATAAAGGAATATCATTGGGAGTGCTTATCAACAATATATCTCTGATATCTGCGAGCATTAAAATAGATAAAGAGTAATAAATCATTGGCTTATCGTAAATTGGTAGTAGCTGTTTACTTATTACCTTTGTAACAGGGTATAATCTTGTACCCGATCCCCCTGCTAGTATTATTCCTTTTCTATTACTGGTCATGAATTTTTTTATTCTATAGAGGATTAGGTATATTTATATTTTTTTTTTTAATAGTAATTTCATATATGGGGCTTGATTAGGAAATAAATCAAAAAATTTTATCAATCTAAGTGAAACGATTATTCTTCCAACAAAGCTCATAAGTTTTTGACGTTTCTTAAATTCTGAGTCATTAAATGATCTAAGTACTAAATCTTTAGATATAGTATTTATATCATTAAACATCAGCAACTTATTGTTATTTAGGAAATTTTGTACTTTTTTCTTTGTTACAAAATTAAGAGATTTCCATAATCCAATACAATTATTTTCTTTTTCATATTTCTTTATATAATTTTTAAAGATCATGTATGTAACTTTTTTGCTGAAAATAATAGGTATTTTAAAATGACTTTCGTAAGGTATAGCATAGTTAGGACAAAGAAGAATGCACTTGCCATCTTCATTTAACCATAAATTAACTTTCTCTAGAAAGTTCTTCCAATCTTCAAGATGTTCAAAAACATTTATACAAAAGATGAGATCATATTTTTTTTTAGCTTCAAAATTCTCATATGTAGTTGTTTCTATTTTGATACCCTGTGATTTTATAAAACTATTAATCTCAATAAGTCCAAAAAACCCATCACCGAATGGCTCAATGCCGTCAATGCGCAAATTAGGATATTTTTCACTCAACATTGACAAAAGTAAACCACTGCCACACCCAACTTCGAGTATACTTGATTTATCATGCAATTCTTCAATGTACTCGCCAATGTGCTCTAATCCAAAATAAGCTTCATTAACCCACATATTTTTGTGTTCAAAGTTTAGACTTTGTATTTTTTTAACTATTTCAAACATATAATTTCTATATATAAATTGAATCTACTTAAATTTTTTATCCAATAGTTCTTCAATATAATTTTCCCAATTCAAGAATTTAGTATTTAAAAATTTTTGTATTTTTGATGAGTCAAGTCTAGAATTCAATGGTCTTTTTGCCAGTGTTTCAAATCCTTCGCTATTTAATTCCTTAAAAGTAACCCTTGGAATATCTTGATTCAACTTTTTTAACTTTGCATGTGTGTACTTAGCTAAACTATACCAATTTGTATAACTATTAGGAGTTAGATTAAAAATTTGGCTTCCTGTAAAATTCTTTCTAATTAACTTATATACATTTTTTGCTATGAAGTCTGAGGTTGTAGGAGCTCCATATTGATCACTTACAATTTCAATTTTATTTTTAGTATTAAATAGTTTTATCATAGTGTTAATAAAATTATTTCCATTTTCTGAGACAACCCAACTTGTCCTTAATATATAGAAATTGCAAGAAGATTTAATGATAGATTCTTCACCTTTCAATTTACTTTTGCCGTAAATATTAATTGGGTCAGGATTATCTATCTCTCTGTAAGGCCTTGAAAGTGTTCCGTTAAACACATAGTCTGAAGAAAAGTGAATAAAAATAGAATTTATTTCCTTAGCAACATTGGCAATTTCCTTGACTGCATTTGCATTTAATTGAAAGCATTTACTCTTTTCTTTTTCTGCCTGGTCGACATTTGTATATGCCGCAGCATTTATAATAAAATCAGGCTTATCTTTTCTTATTTGATCCCCTACAATTTTCTCATTACAAAAATTTAATTCACTACTATCATAGGAAATTAACAATTGCTTATTGTCTACATTTTCAACCAATGACTTACCAACTTGACCATTTTTGCCTAATAAAAGAATTTTCATTATAAATTTTTTTTGAAGATATTTTTTATTAATGTATAAGTTGTAATATATATTTATATTAAACAAGATCCAAATCTTAATTGTGCATTATATAAACTTAGTCTTTTTCTCATTATTTATTCTTATATTTCTTACTACTTATATTAATAAATACTCTTTTTTTCTTGAAGCTCCAAGTATTGAGAAAAGAAAAATACATAGTAAACCAACACTTCAATTTGGCGGCGTTATACTTTTACTATTATTAATTAGTTATCCAGAAATTTCTGATACTCAGCTTTTAGATATTATATTTTTTTCATCAATGATCCTTGTAGTTGGATTATTTTCTGATCTAAAATTAATTAATAGTTATTCTATCAGATTTTATACGATAATTATCATCATAACCTTTTTTGTGATCAAGCATGAGTTTTTAATTTTAAATTATGATCATGATATTTTAAATCTAGTTTTCAAAAGTCATTTATTTGTTTCCTATATTTTTTCTATACTTGGTCTTATTTTCTTAGTGAATGGAATAAATTTTATTGACGGCAATAATGGCTTATCTAGTGGGGTATGTATTATTATTTTATTAACATTTCTTTTTCAAATTTGGGGTAGAGCTGACTATGAGATAATATTATTACTTACATCAGCTTTAATAATTCTACTTTTCCTATTCTATTTCAATTTTGTATTAGGTAAATTATTTATGGGTGATTGTGGTGCATATTTTTGCGGTTTTTTCATTGGCAGTATGAGCATATTTCTTGCTAATCAAAATTTGATATACTCAACAAGTATAGCTTGCACTATTTTCTATCCTTTTATGGAATTATTTTTTTCTTTTTGGAGGCGTATTTTTTTTAATAAAACTAATCCCTTCAAGCCTGATTTCTTACACCTTCATTCATTGCTATATCAATACTTAAATAGTCAAAATAAAATAAAAGTTTTTGCTGAAAAACTTTTATTAGATATTAATTCATTTACTTCTGCCCTAATACTGGTCGCTCTAGTCTTAATAAATATAATTTTATTTTATTTAAATGGATTGCTTGGCTATCTTAATAGCTTTATATTGCTAATTTCTTTGTATTTATTTATATATTTTTTATTATATAAAATAGTGATGAAGATTAAAGATAGAGAGAATAAAGATTCTTTATAATAAAATAGAAAAATTAAAATATGCATATTCCTTTCAATAAGCCCATTATGACCGGCAATGAGTTGAAGTATATCGAGGAGGCTTATAGCGAAGGAAAGTTTTCAGGTGATGGAAAATTTACTGACAGATGCCATCTCTGGCTAGAAAAGAATTTAGGTGTTAAGAAAGTTTTGCTCACTCACTCTTGCACAGCCGCACTTGAAATGTGTGCACTTCTTTTGGATATACAAGAGGGTGATGAGATAATAATGCCATCTTATACATTTGTATCTACTGCAAATGCATTTGTACTGAGAGGAGCAACACCTATTTTCGCAGATATAGATAAAAATACATTATGTTTAAGTGAAGTTGAAATAGAAAAAGCTATTAGCAATAAAACGAAGGCTATTGTAGCAGTTGATTATGCTGGCGTTAGCAGTAACTATGATAAAATTAAGTCTATTGCTGATCATAAAAATATTAAAATAATCGCAGACTCTGCTCAAGGTATTCTATCTAAATTTAAAAATAATTACTTAGGAACATTAGGTAATTTAGGGTGTCTAAGTTTCCACGAAACTAAAAATATTACATGTGGAGAAGGAGGCGCTATATTGATTAATGATGAAGAATTGATTGATAAAGCGGTATATATAAGAGAAAAAGGAACCAATAGAAGTAAATTTATTTTAGGTCAAGTTGACAAATATACTTGGATCGAGAAAGGCTCATCTTTTCTTCCAGGAGAAGTAAATGCGGCTTTTTTGTTAGCTCAATTAGAGCAAGCAAAAATGTTGACTGATAAAAGACTAAATGTGTGGAAAAAATATATGAATTTTTTTAGTAAATACGAGGACTCAGGTGTCTTAAGAAGACCATTCATTCCTGAATACAATCAGCATAATGCTCACATGTTTTATTTGCTATTTAATTCAGAAATTCAAAGAAATAAATTTATTTCAGATTGTAAGAAATATGATGTTCATTGTGTATTTCATTATATTCCACTTCACTCATCTCCAGCTGGTCAGAAGTATGGTAAGGTATCTGGCTCAATGGAAAATACAGATTATATCTCATCTTCACTTGTAAGGTTGCCATTGTGGGTAGGAATTGATAATAATTTAAATTACTTATTTGAAGTCTTTGAAAAAGTACTTGGTGATTTATAAATTTTAAAAAAAATCTATCTTAATACTCTTTTCTCTATTTTTCATAGTCATATAAGAGTCAACTACCAAATTACAAACCTCATCTTCCATTGGTCTCCAAAAACCAATTCTTCTCCAGCAAGGATCGTCAGGATTTTTTCCTAGATGAAAATTGATAGATCCAACTGACCTCTTTGCTAAGCCTGCTTTAAAATTGTTAAAATCTGATATCGTAGAAACTAAAAGAATATATGATACAAATATATATACTAAAAATTTATACGCACTAATTGAAGTATTGTTAGAGTTATATCCGAAGTGTAAAAGCAAAAAACCAATAAACATCGTTCCAAAAGGCGCCAAGACAAATCTATGCGACATTTTACTAGACAGACACTCCTGATCTAAACATCTACTAATCTGTACTGACTCGCCAACATACAAAACCCCAGCAGCAAAGATAAGGCAGCTTAGAGAGTAAAAAGAGAATATCATTAATATATCTTTTTTACGATTAATTAGTGTATATATGGAAGTTGCTACAAATATTACAAATCCTAAAATTAATCTCTCATAATACTGATCTTTATTATCCCATAAACTTAAAAGATCTGAGAAAGGATTAATAAAAAAATAAATTAACCATGAGGCATTCTTCCATAGATTAAAAAAAGCAAAAATATTTTGGTTTTCAATTAAAGGAATTCCATAGGTATAAACCCTAAATATAAAAAAGGTAGATAGTAAGAATATTACTTTATGTATCAGAGCTGTTTTCCAGTTGTAGCAAAAGAATATTACTGGTATCACACCAAATAAAATTGGCATACCGAATGGGTTTCCAGTTATTACTGTGAAGATTGAGCCGAGAAGTCCTAAAATTAAAAAATAATTGTATCTTTGCTTATGAAATAGAAACAAAGCCAATATAAAGAAACTTAGCGAGATAATTAACTCCGCGAATCTCTCTGATAATAAGCTGTGAAAAAAAGAATAATAAGAATTGGGCCTTGCTAAGAGAAAAATTCCAAGAATGAAAAAAATATTATATTGAAAATTGATTTGATTTGCCTTCAATACATAAAAAAGTGATATGAAGAGGATCAATATAGAAAAAAATCCACTCGCTAAAAATAAATAATGATTCCAACCCGCATTAGCACTTAGCGCAAACAATATTTTATATAAAGGCCATTTTGTTCCAGATTTATGTTTCCACATTTCAGCAGTATCCAAAGTATAATCATTTAACGCGATATCTATAAGTAAAAATATTTCATCATTGATAACAAGGTCTACAGGATTTTGATAAATTAGATAAACTCCATATATGAAAATAAAAAAAGGAATAAATAAAAAGAGTGAAATAGGATCTTTTAAATTAAATAAATATAATAAATTTTTTTTTATCATTGCTTATATTTTAAAGAATTAACTGTAGTTTGTATCAATCCATTTTTTATAATCGCCACTTGTAACATTTTCTACCCAATCAAAGTTTTCTAAATACCAGTTAATTGTTTTAAGGATACCTGTTTCAAAACTTTCAGCTGGAGTCCAACCTAGCTCATTTGTAATCTTAGTTGCATCTATAGCATATCTCGTATCATGACCTGGTCTATCTTTCACAAATTTAATTAAATCTTGATAATAACCTGTTTTACGAGGTTTTAGCTTATTTAAGTGAGAGCATACAATATGAACAACCTCTAAATTAGTTTTTTCATTTAATCCACCAATATTATAAGTTTCTCCTAAGCTTCCTTCCATTAAAACTTTATGTATCGCTATGCAATGATCCTTTACATAAAGCCAGTCTCTAATTTGAGAACCATCTCCATAAATTGGCAATGGTTTACTATTTAGGGAGTTTAAAATAATGAGAGGAATTAATTTTTCTGGAAACTGATAGGGCCCATAATTATTTGAACAATTTGTTATTATAGCTGGAAAATTATAAGTTTTATTATACGATCGCACAAGATGATCACTTGATGCTTTGCTAGCTGCATAAGGACTATTCGGTCTAAAAGCATGTTTTTCAGTAAATGCAACTGCATCTGCATCTAACGAACCATAAACTTCATCTGTTGATACATGAATAAATCTGAAATCATTAAATTTACAGCTTCTCCAATACTCAAGACTAACTTCTAGCAAATTAAATGTGCCCACTATATTAGTAGAAATAAATTCAGCAGGGCCATGAATACTTCTATCAACATGACTTTCTGCTGCAAAATTGATAACGGATTTTACTGAATAATCATTAAAAATACTTTTTACGAAATCATGATCATTAATAGATCCATTTTTAAAAATATAGTTTTCATGCTTACTTATGGTATTTAAATTCTCTAAATTTCCAGCATACGTTAATGCATCAAGATTAATTACCTTAGTATTAAAATTTGATAAAATATAATGAATAAAATTACTACCTATGAATCCTGCGCCACCAGTAACTACAATTGTCATAATCTATAATTTTTTAATTAGTATAGAGATTAATAATGCTAGCTGACCACTATATGTTTGTCTATAAATTTTTAGATTAAGCAAATTTTTTAGTCCATATAGATAATTACCTCGTAATAACATAAAATGATCTAGTTCCTGTATTGATTTATTAGTCATTTTTATTCTAATGTTATTTAAAATATTTATATTTGAGTCGTTCCATTTTTTAAATTGACCATATAAAAGAAGTTTTAGTCTTTTTAGCTTTGCTAATAGACCTTGATTACTTCCTATTTGATTATTTTTATGTTGCCTGTATTTGACATAGGGGCAACTATCATAGAATACAAAACCACCAACTCCTGTAATTACTTGATATGTTAGCCAATCATGTGCTGTGATGTGCTGTTCAGCTGAAATTTCCAAGAGTGATTCTCGGGCAAGTTGATTAAATACCATTGTATTACCACCCGCTATACTCTGCACTAAAGCATTATTAAAAGAAGGTTTTTTTTTAAATAATGGTGAAAGACCGATTGAGATTCCTTTATGATCAATTATCTCAGTTCTTGAGCAGTACAAGGATGGGACATTATTAATTTTTTCTAATTTTTTAACAGCTGCTTCAAGCTTGTTATTGTTCCATATATCATCTTGATCAGCATAAGCATAATAATCTGATTTAATATTTGGATTTAGAATAAGAGACCAAAAGTTGGCGTCACTACCCTTATCTGGCCCTCTCAAAAGAGTAACTTTGCCGTCATATTTTTTTTTAAAATCACCAATTATTTCAAGAGTATCATCTGATGAGCCATCATCAGAAATCCATAAATGCCAATTGCTTATCGACTGACTAGCAATTGATTCCAATTGACTTGGCAAAAATAAATCGCCGTTATAGGTAGTCATCAATATAGATATTGAGGGAAGCATATAAATTTTTTTATCAAATTAATATTAAATTTTGGCATTTCAATTGGTTGCGGGGGTAGGATTTGAACCTACGACCTTTAGGTTATGAGCCTAACGAGCTACCAGACTGCTCCACCCCGCGTTAAAATGTTTAGAAACATTTACTATATCGTTAATAGAAAAAATACTAGTATATAAAACAAAATATAAAATTTATTAGATTAGATGGGTTTTTTAGCATTTTATTATACTAGATTGTTTCAATATCTTGCATTTGATTTGTCTCTTTTTGGAAATAATAAAGGTTAGAGAAGTACTTTAGTAAATGTCAAATAGAGATGCAAGAAATAATATAGATCTTAAATATTCTTTTTTTTTCATAACTTTATGTTGCCTTGTAAACATTTACTTTAACTACTATTTAAAACTATCGGGTGATGAGAATACTTATTATAACCTTGCGCTAGAAAGTGGTGCTGAAAATCAATTATTTTTACCAGGATTTACTGCATACCTTTCAATTTTAACTAAAATTTTTTTTATCACTAATTTCGCTACTTTAAAAATAATTGTTACTTTAATAAATTTTTCACTTTTAATATTTATTACATACTCTTTATATAAATTTACTAAATTTAAATATTATTTAATAATAGTTTTAATATCTTTGTCGCCAACTTATTTTTACTTCCTTAGTTCATTATGGCCTGACACTTTTTCTGCTTTACTTTTTTGCTCGTCTATCATGCTGGTACCATGGATAAATTTTAAAAAATCACTAATAATCTTCATTATTTTTATATTTATTCTTATGTTACTAACTATACTCAGACCTCAATATAGTTTTTTTATCTCACTTATTAGTTTTTATTTTTTTATTAATATATTTAATAAAAATGATAATTTTAAAATTTCTATATTAAATAAAATATTAATTTGGTTTTTTTCAAATATTTTAATATTCTCACCCTTAATTATAATTTCTTATAAAAATTTTATAGACTATGGAGCTTTCTTACCTCTCATTTCTCCTTTAATCGCAGAACTTTATCATTTCCCTTCACCTGAATTTAAAGAACTTGCTTCAAAATTAGGAAATTTAACTTTCTATGACTGCGAAACATTTATAGCTGAGTTTGCATCCTCAAATAATATTAATTTTTATGAAGCCTCTAATCTTTTAACTAATAAATATTCTTTAAAAAGTAATTCAGATTTTTTTAATGTATCAATATCAAATATCTATATTTTTTTTTGGGAACAAAAATATAGTTTCTTAGAAAGATACTCCTTGCTCTTTTGCTGGGGAAATGATGAATGCATTTTAAGAGACAATTTCATAATTTTTAAGATACTTGAGCTTTTTTTGAGAACAATATTCATATTGATCTCAGTTATTTTAATATTTTGGCCCCTTTTATTTAAGGTCGATATGCGTATATATATATTTTTTCTTTTAATTTATATAATTTTTATTTCTTTGCACTGCTTAGGGGGTAATCCGACTCATGGCAGATATGTCTACCAGTTCTATCCTATCGTATTTTTATTCCTAAATTTGTTTTTAGAATGCAAATCAAAAGACAGATCTAAAATCTTTATTTTGGAATGAAAAACATTACAGTCTCGTCAACACCTTCTGTATAGTGTCTCAGAAAAATTTTATAATTTTTGTTTATCCCTAAGATTAGCTTAGGTATCTCTATGAAATCATTATACTTGTGATATACGCTAACAGCTATTTTAGGATGGAATTTAATAATAGTATTCTTCATTCCCAAAATTGCATCTCTTTCTCCTCCCTCAATATCCATTTTTATAAACGTACAATTCTCTAGATCGAAATTATCCAACCTATCAACATTTATTATATTTTTCCCTTTCTTTACTGCCTTTGATCTTGACCCTTGATTAGAAAAATAAAGTTTTTGCTTTTTACGTGAGAGTCCAAAACTATAGTAATGAATATTTTTATACTCTTTTAAATTTTGTTTACAACTTACCATATTCATATTATCTGGCTCAAAGATATGAATCGCATTAAATTTACCCTTAGTATTTTTAATAAACATTTTTGATGTATGTCCATCAAAACATCCAACGTCAATAAAGGTTTCCTGAGATTTAAGTTGCAAAAAATTTTCAAAGTATTGATTTTTTTGGTTTTCACAAAATCCCCTCATAAATTTTAAATTAGAGGACAATCGAAAATTGATAATTTTTTTAAACTGTTGTTTTGATTCATTGTCATTTAATAAATTATATATTCGTAGATACTTTTCTCTATTTAATTTAAAATCTCTTTTAAAATTTTTCCAATGTCGAGCCTCTTTTAATTTTTTTGACGATTGCTTAGAAAAAGAAAAATAATTTAAAAATTTTAAACCTGCTTTTTTAAGCTTTTTTTCGGCTAACAATGGTCGACCAATTATTACACTTACTACTAGTGCATCTTTTGGTACCTTAGAAAGTTTGTATACTTTGACACCATTATAATCATTTTTGCTCGTATATTCATCAATTATACCTGTAAGCTTATAATTCTTCATTATACTTTCAGCTAATTCGTTAAAGCCAAAAACAAATAATTTTTTACCCTTTTTATTAAAATCTTTTACGAATTTAATATCTTTTTGTGGTGTTTTTAACTTTGATATTTTCATTTAAAAATTAAATATTTCATTGATATAAAAAATAATAAACCGACGATCAACATTGCTACTAATTGAATAATCTGGTGAGGAAAGAATAGTAAATCAACAAAAATGTAAAGGATTAAAATATTAATTAAATTACCAATAATACAAAGAAAAACATATTTTACTATAGAGCTATAAATAACTACGTTACTTTTAAATATATACTTGCGTACTACAAAGAAACCTAATAAGACAAAAAAAGGCGCAATGACTGCTACTGCTAGCTTTGGGTCGATACCGATATAAGTCAGTGATAAATAGCTTATATAGGCGGCAATGTTAGAAACTACTCCCCATGAACCATATTTAAGAAACTCAAATATTGAACCTATTTTTATTGATTTCAATAACATTAATTAATCTAGAAGTGAGCCTCCATTAATATTTATCTGGGCTCCATTGATATAGTTTGATTTATTACTTAGCAAAAAACTTATTAAATCAGCAACTTCTGATGCATCTCCAAGTCTTTTGGAGGGAATATTATTTTTTAGTTCTTCAAGTTTTTTCTTTTTCATTGTTTTTTGCATTGGTGATTTTATTGTGCCTGGAGATACGATATTAAAGTTGATATTATATTTTGAATAATGAGATACAAGATGCCTTGTTAAGGTGTTAGTTGATGATTTACTAATCTCATAAGATGGAGCTGCGTTTGGATGGGGTATCTTTGCCATTTGCGATGATAAATTTACTATCTTGCCAAACTTATTTTTAATCATGCTCGGTAAAAGATGCTTTATAATTAACATTTGAGCATTGTGATTTACATTTATCACTTTTTCATACTCTTCATAATTTTCATCAAGAAAGTTTTTCCTATTTACAATGCCTGCACAATTTACATAGTAGCTTATTAAGCCATACTTTTTATTCAATTTATTTATAGTATTTTCAGTTGATTTTAAATTTGAAAGATCGATTGGTACAAAAGTGTAATTTTTTTGTTTAACTTTCATAGCTTTAATTTGCTTGTAAAATTTATTTTTATTTTTGCTAGATGCTATTACAAAATATTCTTCGTTAACTAGCTTGATAAAAGTATTAAACCCAATTTCTCCACCAGCACCTGTTATAAGAAGGGTTTTTTTCATATTGTTTTGCTACTCTATTGAAGTTCTTACTAAATTATCGATTTGACTTGTACAGGTTAGCATTTCTTTTTTTGTATTAAATTTAAACATCACAATTGAAATTCTCTGATTCAGGTAATCATTAATCTCTTCACCAATTAATCTAATATTATATTCCCATACAATATACTTTTTAATTTTCTTATGAATTAAAATATTTTTTAATGTGCCATTTTTATGTGCCATCACTACTTTTCTTAAAATATTTGCCTTTCCTGACTGTGATTTTATCGGTTTCATTCCCAAATAGATGTTAATTATATTTTTTATTACAGGAAACCCTGTAGATAATTCCAAAAACTTTAGATAACTATCTCCAGGTAGCCTTCTAGTCACTTCAACAATTTTTATTTGTTTTTTATAAAACTTGACCTGAAAATGAAGTATACCATCTACTATATTAAGCTTCTGACTAATGCCATTTACTTTTTTCTTAAATTTTTCTATTTGATAATTGTTTAATGGATGGCTATTGTTAGTTGAACTGACAGTAAATTCGTTTAAAAATCTTTGCTCTGTATCGATAAATAAAAAAAACAATTTTTTATTTTTTATTATCGTAAAAATGCCATGGTTGGTACCTTTTACAAATTCTTCGAATAGAGAATTCGACTTTTCTTTTTTTGTTAATTCCTTAAATTCATTGATATGATCTAACTTCTTTATTCCCTTCCCCCCACTTCCTGACATTGGTTTCATAAGGATTGGAAAGTTCAATTTTTTTACATCTACTAATTTATTCGAAGAAGAGTATTTGATTGCATCTTTAAAATGTTGATTTTCAAAAGTTCTAAATTTCTTCTTATCATGTAATATTTTTACGATTTTTGACTTATCGTGTTTTTTACCTCTATCAATTGTCATAATTGAAAATAGTGACAAATCATTTGCACAGGGTAATAGGTAATTTATTTGATACTTCTTTATCAGATCTTTTATTTTTTGTACGTCAGTATAATCGATTTTGATATGTTTTATGTTACATGTAAAATGAGGTTTTATTTTTCCAATAGTGTAGACTTCAACATCATTATAACTAATAAGAACCTTTAATAGATTGTATTCAGAATAAGAATTATTAAAAACTAATATTTTATACATCGGTTTTTAATAAAGTTAGCATAGATCATAAATTTCATATCGGAGTTAACTATGTAAAATATAGAAAATTAATTAAGGTTATCGCTATTAAATACTTTTTCAATTATATAGTTCGGCCGCCTTTTAACTTCTGTGAGAACTTTACCTAGATAAAGTCCAATCATTCCTAAAAAAGAAATCATCATTCCAGAAAAGAAAATAATCATAGTTGCTAATGATGCCCATCCTTGGGCAATGCCATGAATCATATAGTAATATATTATTACTAGAATAAAAATTATCGATATAAATACAGTAAATAAACCAAAGTAAAATATCATTTCAAGCGGTTTTGAACTAAGAGACGTAATTCCTCTTACAGCTGTATCAATTTTCTCTGAGAGAGTGTAAGTAGATTGGCTGCTCGACTTTTTATCAACCTCTATACCAATTTGTTTGTAACCAGTTAATATATAAAATGCACCTATCGCAATATCTTTCTCTTTAAACATTAGCATTGAATCTAAATATTTTCTTGTCATTAGTCTGGCAGTCACTAAATTGTGAGGTACATCTATGCTTGAAAAGAAATTAATTAACTTGTAATACATCCATCCAGATAATTTCTCAAAATTTTTTCCTCTTCTATTAACTTGAACACCATATACACAATCAACATTTTCTTTTTCTAGAATATTTGTAAATTTTGTCAGCCAATTTGGGTCTTCTTCTAAATCAACATCAATTAAAAATATTCTTTCTCCTTTAGCTTCATTGAGCCCAGCTAATATAGCCTTATGATGTCCAAAATTTCTTGATAATTTTATTAACGAAACCCGTTTATCACTTTTAATGATGCCCTTACAAATCTTATCACTTTGGTCAGGACTACCGTCATCTACAAAAATGATTTCATAGTTTGAAGTACCTATTTCATTTAAAGCGGCAACAATGTCTTTATAGAATTCTGATATAAATTCCTCGGATTTATATAATGTTGTAACAATGGAAATCATCATTAAAAATGATGCTATGTTATATTTTAACTTTTCGCAGTACTTTTTTTTGATCTGATTTTAATAATTCAAATACATTTATTAGGCTCATTCGCTTTTCATCATAATAGCCAAAAAGCTTACTTCTTAACTCCGGAAGCCTATAAAAAGGAACATTAGGGTATAGATGATGCTCAACATGGTAATTCATATTCCAATATAAAAAGCTTAGTATCCTATTTAGTATAACGGTTCTTGAATTTTCAGTCGTTATCTTTGGGACGGGTTCCATTCCATGATGTTGAGCAAAAGCAAGTAGCCTTGAGGGATAAGTGAATGCGAATGGTCCAAATAAAATAACTAAAGCTATGTGTGGAACATTAAGTAACAAAAGAATTGAAAGGACTGATAGGTGTGCGATTACAATCCCTCTGGAAAATTTAAAAAGACTTAATCTAAAAATCATATCATTATCTAACTCTAGGTTACTTAATTTATTAGCAGGAACAATATTCACAGAATTAAGAATAAAAGCCTTTAAAGTTCTGTAGCATTTCAAAATATCAAATAACACTAGGCTGATATTGGGATTAATTGATTTTTTAATATCCCATTCAACTTCATAATCAATGTCTTGAACAAATGTATTCTTATGATGAGCCATATGAGTCTTTCTAAAATAAACTTTATTTGACCAAGTTAAAAAACAGCAAACATTTAGAAAAAACTCATTAATTTTTTGTGATGCAAAAGCTGATCTATGGGCCATCTCATGAGCGGCGCCAGTCCATCCAAGAAAACTAACAACAAAGCCATATGATAAAAATGAAATTATTGAGAGTAAGTAGAATTGACTTATAAAAAAATAATGAAACATAAATAAAGACAGAAATAAAATGGAGAGATGCAAAGAGATATGAGTGATCCCTAACATATCTGATCTTTTTGAAAGCCTTCTAAACGTATCTTTATCAATTTTATTCATTTGAAATATATAGTATTTCTTTATTTAATTTCAAATATCTAATTTAGCCAAATAATTTAGAAAATTTGCCAATTGGCATCACGGCTAGCATGGTGTTTTGAACATGTACGATATTTTTATTTTTATGAAATTCCTCCATAAAAACAGTAACTTCATTATGAATTTTTGATCTAAAGTCATGCCAGATTATAAAAGCATTAGATTTCACCATTTCTAATGCTTTATTAGTATCATTTGTGATCGTATCTAAATCATGCCCCCCATCAATAAAAATTAAATCAAATTTATTATCAAACCCTAGATCTTTAACATTCAACTCTTTACTATTTAAATTTAGTTTTTTTACTTTTTTAAGATGCTCGGTATTCAGTGAGTCGATAAAAACTGGTCCATTCTTAATAAATACATCTCTTAGATATTCATCATTTTCATTGGCATCTTTAAGGTTTGACATGTTTTCACTGTCTATTTCGTAAGCATTCGGATCTAAATCTAATGAGTAAATTAAACAATCATCTCCCATATTCTTTGCTAAAGTAGCTGCTGTTCCTCCAAGATAAGTTCCAAATTCAAAAATATTTTTTGCATCTGCTATTCTTGCTAAAGAGGTAATAATAGCACTTTCTAGAAGCAGCAGGCTTCCAATTTTACTCATTGGAATAAATGTATTAAAGTCATTTACAAACCCATTAGATGTATTTTCAAATTCTTCAAATATTATTCTAGGTCTTATTTCTGTAATTGTCATTTTTGCGTATTAGTTAATAGTAATTATAAGACAGATTATTAACTTCTAACATATAAAATGTAAAGTTATTACACATACATACTAATTTTCTTGAAAAATATCTCTTGAATATACTTTATTTCTTGCATGTTCAATCTCACTTGATAATCGATTTGCAACAATTAAATCACTCATATCAATAAATAACTTTAAGTCGTCAATTACTTCTACTCCATTATAATTAGCTTGATCAATGAATGGTTCATATAAAAAAACTTTAATTTTTTTCTTTTTGAGCTGCTCTAGAATATCTAATACTGCACTTTCTCTAAAATTATCTGAGCCTTCTTTCATAATTAATCTATAAATCCCCACAGTATTTGGAGACTTGTTTACAATAGAGTTTACAATAAAATCTTTCCTAGTTGTATTCGCCTCTACGACAGCTCTTATAATATTATTTGGAATTCCATTGAAATCATCAAGTAATTGTTTTGTATCTTTAGGTAAGCAGTAACCCCCGTATCCGAAAGATGGATTATTGTAATAGTTTCCAATTCTTGGGTCTGCGCTAACTCCTTCAATTATTTTTTCTGACGAAATATTTAGGATTTCGGCAAAACTATCTAATTCATTGAAAAATGCGATCCTCATTGCAAGATAAGTATTTGAGAAAAGTTTTACTGCTTCAGCCTCCCTTGATTCCATATTAAATAATTGGATTTCATTTTTAGATTTTAATGAGCAATCAATGAGCATTTGACCAAATGCAATAGCCTTTGCTGAATCATCGCCAATAATAATTCTAGATGGATACAAATTATCATAGAGAGCTTTGGTTTCTCTTAAAAACTCAGGTGAAAATAAAATGTCTTTTTTCCCAAATTTATTGCGCATTATGTCAGTGAACCCAAGGGGTATGGTTGACTTAATAATTATCATTGAGTTTGGACTAATGCTTATACATTCTCGAATTACGCTCTCAACTGTAGATGTATCAAATGATCCTGTTTTAAGATCATAATTAGTCGGAGTTGCAATAATAATATAATCTGCATTTTTATATGCTTCTTCAGTATCAAGAGTAGCTTTCAAATTTAAGTTCTTACTTTTAATGTATTCTTCAAGGTCAGAATCTTTAATAGGGGATTGATTACTATTTATGAGTTTTACTCTGTCCTTTTCAACATCTAAAGAAATAGTTTGGTATCTTTGAGATAGTAATACAGCCTGACTTAATCCAACGTAGCCTGTTCCTACAACACAAATTTTCATAATCAAAAGAATAGTGTTAGAGAAATAATTGTAAAGTGACAAATATTTCACGCTTAGTAGACCTGGCAATGTCCTACTCTCCCATGCCTTAAGACAAAGTACCATCGGCGCTGGAGCCCTTAACTTTCGAGTTCGAAATGG
>MDSV01141213.1_pt1 | contig 23570 bp, 19 predicted proteins | sample 810851 | NCBI WGS metagenome assembly MDSV01 (sample SAMN05326640, study PRJNA326480) | marine metagenome | isolation source: seawater | place: Atlantic Ocean: North East | collected 2012 | reverse complement strand
TAGTTAGAGCTATTTATCAAACAAGAGAATTTGAAGAAAGGTTTTTACAAGTTGGCTTAGGGTATAGAGTGCTGGGTGGAATTAAATTTTACGAAAGAGCTGAGATTAAAGATGCAGTTGCCTATTTAAGAATAATTAATCAAAAATACGATGATTTAGCTTTGGAGCGAGTAATAGGTTCCCCTAAACGAGGAGTTGGAGAAAGCACTCTTAAAGAAATTTATCTTTTTGGAAAAACGAATAAGTTATGCTTAGAGGACTCTATAATGAAAATGCTAGAAAGCGGAATGCTAAAACCTAAAATTAAAAATTCTCTGAGTCAGTTAATAGGAATGTTAAATAAATGGCGCAAAGAATCTACAAAAATAAAGCATTACGATTTACTTAAATTAGTTTTAGATGAGTCTGGTTATTCATCTATGTTAAAAAATAAAAAGGATTTAGAAAACGAGAATAGATTAGAGAATATAAAAGAATTAATTAGAGCTATGCAAGATTATGATAATCTTCAAAATTTTTTAGAACATGTAGCTCTTGCTACCTCTATTGATCAGGAATGGGACGGTGCAAAAATAAATCTAATGACGATGCACGCTGCTAAAGGATTAGAATTTGATGTAGTTTTTTTGCCTGGTTGGGAGGAAGGTTTGTTTCCGCATCAAAAATCTTTAGAAGAAAAAGGAGACTTTGCTTTAGAGGAAGAGAGAAGGCTTGCTTATGTTGGAATTACAAGAGCAAAAAAAGAGGCATTTTTGTCTTTTGCCATGAAAAGAGTTTTTCATGGTGATTGGATGGATGCTCTACCTTCAAGATTTTTAAATGAAATTCCAGATAGTAGTATCGAAAAAAATGAAATTAATTTTGATAAAGAAATTGAAGATTTTGAATTTAACCAAGATAACTCCATTGAATTTAATGAGGGGTATAGAAGTCCAGGCTGGGATAGGTATAAAAAAAATAAAATTATAAAATGGAAAAAATAAAAAAACTCAAAACACTTTTTAATTTATTTGATATCGATGGATATATCGTTCCAAAAAATGACGAATTTTTCAATGAATATATTCCTTACAACAAAGATAATCTCAGATTTATAAGCGATTTTTCTGGATCATTTGGTTTTGCATTAATAATAAAAAACAAAAACTACCTTTTTGTTGATGGTAGATACACATTACAAGCAGAACAACAAAGTGGCAAAAATTTTGAGATTATTAATTTAGCTAAAAAACTTCCGTTTAATGTTATTAAAAATAAGAAATTAAAAATCGGTTTTAATTCCAAATTGTTTACTCAAAAAACCTTATCTATCCTATTTAAAAATTTTAATAAATTAAAACCTATAGATGAAGATTTAATTGAAAAGATTCAAGCTAGAAAAATAAAAGAGAATTGCAAAAAATTTTATGCTTTGCCAAAAAAAGCTTTTGATCAAAGCCATAGAATTAAAATAAGAATTTTAATCAAATGGTTAATTAAAAGAAAAATTGATGTACATTTTGTATCTTCAAGTGAAAATATTTCATGGCTATTAAACATAAGAGGTCAAGATTTAAAGTACACCCCAAGTAATAACAGTTATTTAATTATTGATACAAATTACAAAATTAATTTATTTTGTGATTTAAAAAAGTTAAATAGAACTTTTATTTTAAAATTTAAAAAAATAAAATTTATTGATATTAAATTTCTAAGTCTATTTTTATCAAAAATAAAAAACAAAAATATCTTAATAGACTCAACTAGTTGTTCTTTTTATTATGAAAGTCTTCTAAATGGTAGGAATTTCATTAATAAAACTAATGATCCAATTTATAATTTTAAATCTAGAAAAACAAAAAATGAAATGAGTAATATTATAAAGTCTCATTTATATGATGGAGTTGCGCTCACAAAATTTTTATTTTGGATTAAAAATAATTATTTAAAGGCCAATATTAACGAAATTATTGCTCAAGATAAGCTGTATAAATTTAGAAAAAAAAATAAAAGATTTAAATTTTCTAGTTTTCCTACTATTTCAGGTTCAGGGCCTAATGGTGCAATTATTCACTACCGAGCCTCAAATAAAAGTAATAGAAAATTGAAAAAAGGTGACATCTATTTGGTGGACTCGGGCGGTCAGTATAATTTTGGTACCACTGATGTCACTAGAACAATTTCTTTAGGGAATAATAATCAAAGGATTAAAGAAATTTTTACGAGGGTTTTAAAGGGACATATTGCTGTTGCAAGTTTTAAGTTAAGTAAAAAAACAACAGGGTCACAAATAGACAGCGCTGCTAGAAAACCTTTAAAAAAAATAAAATTAGACTACCCTCATGGAACCGGCCATGGTGTAGGTTATTTTCTTAATGTTCATGAAGGCCCGCAGGCAATTTCAAAAAAAAATAATATTTGTTTTCAAGAAGGTATGATTATTTCAAATGAACCGGGGTACTATGAAAAAGGTAAGTTTGGGATAAGAATAGAAAATCTTTTGAGGGTGAAAAAAAATGGAAAAAAAATTGTATTTGATAATTTAACACTAGCTCCGATTGATAAATCGCTGATAGATAAAAAAAATTTAAACTTTGATGAGATAAATTGGTTAAATAAATATCACAATAAAGTTTTTACTAGTTTAAAAAAATTTATGAATAAATCAGAAATAGAAGATTTAAAATTGGCATGTTCAAGAATTTAAAATTTTATACCAATCAGTTTCTTTAAGTATTTGAATATTCATCTTTCTAGCATTATCAATTTTATTTTTTGTTGGTTTAGAATTTCCTATTACTAGAATATCTAATTTTTTAGAAATTGAGCTTAAAACTTTTCCACCATTGGTCTCTACTAATGATTTTGCCTCAGATCTACTCATCTTTTCAAAGCCACCTGTAAACATAATATTCTTATTAGAAAATTTTCCCGTTCTATTTTGTGGTTTAAAATTTTTAATTTCTAGTTTTGAAATCAGCTTTTTTACTATTTCGATATTTTTTTTATTTGAAAAAAAATTGTTTATTGACTCAGCTTGAATTTCACCAATTCCATCTAATTCAATTAAGTCTCTAATTATTTTTTTTCTTAATTTTTGATCGAATAAATTAGTAAATTTATGTATTGTCTTGAAGAAGCTTGAGAGTATCTTTGCATTTTCTTGCCCTATATGCCTAATCCCTATTGAAAATATGAATCTATTTAGGTCTATGAATTTGGATTTATTTATAGCTTTTTTAAGATTATTAATTGATAAATCTCCCCAGCCTTCTAATTTGCTGACTTTTTCGAAATTTATTGAAAAAATTTCAGATGGGGTTTTCACCAAATTCAGATCCCAGAATTGATTGATTACTTTCTTACCTAAACCATCAATATTAAAAGCATCTTTTGAAACTATATGTTTTAATTTTTCTTTTGCGATGTAATTACATTCGTACCCTTTTAAACATCTTCTTACTGCATCCTCTTTTTTTGAAGATTTATTTACTTCTTTATAAGTAGTTGATCCACATAAACATTTATTAGGAAAAATATATTCTTTACTAATTTGTGATCTTTTGGAAAGGTCAACAGATATTACTTGAGGAATTACATCACCAGCTCTTTGAATCTTAATCGTGTCTCCTACCCTTATATCTTTTCTTTTAATCTCATCTTCATTGTGCAACGTTGCGTTTGAAACTACTACTCCACCTACAGTAACTGGTTCTACTTTTGCAACTGGGGTAATAGCTCCAGTCCTGCCTACTTGAATGATTATATTTTTAATTTTTGTAATTGCTTTTTCTGAAGAAAATTTATAGGCAATCGCCCATCTAGGAGAATTAGATGTATTGCCTAACCTTGATTGTAATTTAAGGTCATTAACTTTATAAACTAGACCATCTATATCATAATCTAAAGATGACCTTAAAGTATCAATATCAGAGTGTTGTTTTTCAATTTCTTCTAAATTATTTACAGTTTTGCATAAAGGATTAATTGTAAAACCCCATTTTTTAATTTGATCTAGAAACTCAGACTGCGTTTTACAAATCATCGGATCAAACGCACCAAATCCGTATGCAAAATATTTTAAAGGAATTTTAGAAGTTACTCTTGAGTCTTTTTGCCTTAAAGATCCACCTGCAGCATTTCTTGGATTAGCAAAGTTACCTTTTATAAGTTCAAAATCTTTTTTTCCAATGTAAACTTCACCTCTAATTTCAATTAATTTAGGTATATTTTGATTGTTTATTTTATGTGGAATTTCTTTTATTGTTTTTAAGTTTTCTAAAATATCCTCACCCAAAATACCATCTCCTCTAGACAGTCCTTTTGTTAAAATCCCATTTTCATAAATTAGTGTTGCTGAAATTCCGTCTATTTTTGGTTCAGATGAAAAGTTCAAGTTTTTTTCTTTAATGTTCAAAAAATTTTTTATTTTAGATAAAAAGTCTTTTATATCATCTTTGTTAAAAGCATTTGATAAAGACAACATTGGTTTCAAATGTTTTACTTTTTTAAATTTATTTGTTGGAGGTGATCCTATTTGATCGTTAATTTTTAGTTTTAGAAGAAACTTATATTTTTTCTCTAAATTTGAAATTTCATGCTTTAGAATATCATACTCGGCATCTGAAATTACAGGTTTATCTCTGTTAAAATATAAATTATTATGTTTTTTTAATGATTGGATTTTCTTTTTATAAATAATAATTATTTCTTTTTCTTTTTTCATTTGTAAAAATTATTTTATTTTTTTAATTATTTTTGAAAAAAAATTATCATTATTTTTAATTTCTTTTTTACTTATAATTTTGTAATCTTTATTTAAAACTTTGTAAGACTTTTTAAACCACTCACTTGAGTTATAATTGTAGCCCAAAATTTTGGCGTATTCTTTGGCTTCTTGTTCGAGCCCTAAATGATAATGAATTTCCACTAATCTATGAAGAGCTTCTTCAATAAAAACTGTTTTTTGATAATCTTTTGCTATAACTTTTAATCTATTAATTGCAGGAATCCACTTTTGTGTAGAAATATAATATTTTGCAATGTATAGCTCTTTAGCTGCTAGTTGATTTTGAATAAGATCTAATTTAAATCTTAAATCAATTGAATAATCCGTATCTGGATATTTTTTTATAAAAAAGTTAATTTTTTCTTTAGCATCTAGTAATGGTTTTAAATCTTTTTTTTCATCTGAAATTTGTTCGTAATATATTACCGCTGATAAGTAGTGAGCATATATAACATGCTTATCTGCTGGGTATTTCTTTAAGTATCTTTCTAAATTTTCTATTGCTTCAGGATAAAAATTAATTCCATAATAGGAAAAACTTGCCATTATTGCTGCCTTCGCAGCATATTCAACAGTTTCAAAATTTAACTCTGCTTCTGAAAATTTCTTTTCTGCATAAAAAAAATCACCATCTTCAAAAGCTTTGTAAGCTTCTTCATATAATACATAAGGATCATCTTTATTTTTTATTTCGTAATTGACTTCATTTTTTTTTGAGCAAGCAGCTACAAAAAAAATTAAAAAAAAAATTAATAAGAATTTTTGATACATATTTATGATGTTATCAAATTTAAATGAAATGGTAAATTTTAATAATTTTATTCGCCTACGGCTATTGAATTTTCTCTTAAATTTTGCGTTTGATCCTTTTCATTAAAGCTTTCCAAGGTCCAATTTGATTGATCAGAGAAAAATTTAACTAGAAGTTTATTTGTGAGAGCGTGTCCTCCTTGAGAAGTTTTTACATGACCGAAAATTCTGTTACCTGATAGCATTAAATCACCCAAACAATCTAAAATTTTGTGATAAACAAATTCATGTCTGTTTCTTAAACCATCTTCGTTTAAAATTTGGTCATCTTTTACAACTATAGCGTTTTCTAATGTTCCTCCTTTTGCCAATCCTAAGCTTTTAATATGATCAATATCTTCATATAAGCAAAATGTTCTTGAGTTATAAATATTAGTTAAGTCTCCATCGCTAAGTTTAAATTCTTTTCTTCTAGTCCTTATTAAAGGATTGCTATATACAATTTCAAAATCTACTGACAAGTCTTTATTTAAAGGTTCTATTGAGATATATTTTTGATCATCATACACTTCGACTTTTCTTAAAACTCTAATAAATTTTCTTTTTTTATTTTGTTTTTGAATGCCCGAAGATTTTATTGCTTCAACAAATTCTACAGCTGACCCATCCATTATTGGAATCTCAGGTGCATCTACTTCAACCAAAGCATTGTCAATACCTTCTCCATAAAAGGCTGCCATTAAATGCTCAACTGTTGAAACACTTATATTTTTTTTGTTTTTAATTTTTGTACACAAAATTGGCTCGACTACATTCTTAAAGTTGGCGTTAATTATATTGTCTTGGTTGATATCGATTCTTTTAAAAATAATTCCTGAATCAACCTCAAGAGGTTTAATAACTAAATTTACTTTTTTCCCATTGTGAAGGCCGATACCAGTTAGTTTAATTTCATTATTAATGGTTTGTTGATTAATTTCAAACATCAGGACTTATACAAAATTCAACAAAATTCATTAAAACAACAAATGTTTCAAAAAATAACAATTAATTAACCAAATAAATAATTAAAAATCCTTGTAACTAAAGACGATTTAGATTGTGTAACTGGAATTGCCTCTTTTCTCCATCCATATAAAGACAAATTTGCAATATTAGAAATGGAAGACTCAATATCGAATTTTTTAATATATTCCAATTTAATTTTATTTTTAGAAAAATAGAACTCAAAATCTTTATCAAATATACTTTCAGTTAAAGTTACAAAAACTCTATAACTATCATTTTTAAAATTATGTAAGTTAATATTTTTTGTTAAAATAATATCAGCTATTTCTTCTACTCTTGCTGAAATAATATCATAAATAAGTTTTTTTCTTATTTTTCTAAATTTATCTTCACTAAAATATTTTTTTTCCAATAAATCATTTTCATTAATTTCTTTTTTTGTTTCAAAATTGTCACCAAGAAATTTTTTTATTAAGTTAATGTTTATAGAGCAAATTTTTTCAATATCTTTAAGTATTATGTTAGTACCAAAATTAAATTTTTCTATATATTTAAAAGAAGCTCCACTAAAGAAAAATAATTCAGAAAAATCTTGATTTATTGTAATTTTAAAAAAATTTTGATTATTTTTGTTTTGATTAATCAATTGAGTACCTTCGCTAAAACTTTTTAATAAAATTTTTTCAATATTTAAACTTATTTTTTCGAATATTTTTTTTACATTTTTAAGATCGTTATTTTCAATTAAAAAAAAAGTTAATTCATGAGTATAAAAATTTCCAAATAATCCTATTGGTAAATTTTCATTAATTACCCCATCCAAGATACTTTTAGAATTAAAAATATGCAGAATAGTTTTTTCTTTTTCGCTTTCCGTAATTGCTAATTTTAGTGAATTTAAAATGTACGAGATATTCTCTTTTAAAACCTGTGAACCATTAAGCTTTTTGTATCCAGACAAATTTATAGATGTTTGGTTAAAGCTATCTAAAATTAAAATCACGTCTTTAAACATGTAATTTATTTTACCTTCTATAACTTCAACATTTTTTTTTATTGTTGAACTAATTTCGTCAATATTAGTAAATTTATTTTGCTTAACAACTTCGTGAGGAAAAATAATTTTTTCTAACAATTTGAAGTTATCATTTTCATCAAACTTTCCTGCAACTATGGTAAAGTTGAAATTATTTATCTCAACGAATAGTTTCGGTAATTTTTTTTCCATTCAATTAAGAATTAGTTGATCTTTAATCCGATAGTCAAAGATTTTGAATTTTTTAAAATTAGTTGTATTTTCTAGCTCCATAAATTTTTTTAAAGACAAAATGTAATTCGAGACTGGTAACTTTATTGTTCTGCCATCTAGTAAAATTAGGTCCCATCTACCTACCTCAAAGAAATAGTAAGATTTAATTTTATCTATAGGAAAATTTAAATGCTCTAGACTTTTATATAAACCACTAAATTTATCCCCATTTCCAATTATTGTGGGTAAATTTTTAAAGCTATTTATTTGTGTAAAATTTATTAAATCACCGCTTTTAGTTATATAAAATTTTTTTTTAGAATTTAATAAAATTGCAACAGGTTTTTTTTCATTAATTATAATTTTAATTTTATCTGGATAAATTTTTTTTATCCTAAAACTTTCTATGAAGGTTTTTTTTAAAAGTGCACTTTCTAATCTTTTAACATCTAAAAAAAATAGGTTTGAAAAATACAAAAAATATAAATCTTTTTTTAATTCATTGGTCGAAATTATATGATTTTCTTCTATTATAATATTTTTGATATTAAATTTTTCATATGAAAAAAAATTATTAGTCTTATAAGTTGTCAAAAAGATTAAAATAACTATTAGCCCTAATACTGGTATTCTCATTTATTTAAACTGGCGTTACGCAAAATTTTTTCAACTAAGTTTTCAAAAGAGATTCCTTTATAACTAGCTATTTCTGGGACTAAAGATAAATTAGTCATGCCAGGCTGCGTATTTAATTCTAACAGGTAAAATTTATTATTAAAAAATTTGAAATCTGATCTTGTAATACCTCTGCACCCTAAAACTTGATGAGCCTTTTTTGCAATTTTTAAAACTTCTATGTATTTTTTTTTATTCAAATTAGCTGGCATTATATGAGCAGTTTTTGCTGACTTTGAATATTTTGCCTTGTAATCGTAAAACTTCCTTTTTGGTTGAAGTTCAATTGCTCCTAAAGGTAAATTGTTTAATACAGCTACCTGAATTTCTTGTCCTCCAATAAATGGTTCATAGATAAGATCCAAATGTTGTTTAAATAGTGCATTTGACTCATTATATAAATGCTCAAAACTTCTACAAATTTTCACACCTATGCTAGAGCCTTCATTAATAGGCTTTGTTACTATTGGAAATTTGATCTTTTTTAAGTTTATAGTTCTTTTAAGTTTCTCCTTATTAAATTTTTTTTTGTTATTACAAAATAATTAGGCGTTAAAATTTTATTTTTTAAAAAAATTTTTTTTGAAATTTCTTTATTCATTGCATTATAAGAACTTATTACACCTGAGTGTGTATAAGGTATTCTTAAATATTCAAAAAAACTTTGAGCTATTCCATCTTCACCATCTTGTCCATGAAGGGCGTTGAAGATAATATCAACTTTTTTTCTATTAATTAGGTTTAGGGGTTTTTTCTTAGGATCAAAGGTGGAAACTTTATAGCCTATTTTCTTAAGCGCATTTACGCATGCCTTTCCACTATCAAGACTTACTTCCCTTTCTCTTGACGTGCCTCCTAGCACTACCAGTACTTTTTTAATTTTCATCACCTATTATCTTTATTTCTAGCACTAAATCTACTCCAGTTTTTAACTTAACCTGCTTTCTCACTTTATTAATGAGTTCTTCCATATCTTCTGTTTTAGCATTTCCATTATTAATAAAAAAATTGCAGTGCTGCTCGGATATCTTTGCGTCTCCAACAAAAAATTTATCACCTCCAGCCTCTTTAATTAATTCCCAGGCTTTTTTATTTTTAATATTTTTAAATGTACTGCCGCCTGTTTTAATTCTGCTTGGTTGAGAAATTTTTTTTTTTTGAACTAATTCGTTTTGTTTTCTTTGAACTTCAGATTTTGAAGATTTAGCACCCTTTAAAATAGCTGATAAAATTATAAAATTATTTGGTAGATTCGTTCCTCTGTAATGAAACTTTATTTGATCTTTTTTAATATTTTTAGTTTTGCCTGTTTCATCTATAACTTTTATTGACTCTAATAAATCTGAAATTTCGGAGCCATAACATCCACTATTCATTGCTATCGCTCCTCCAATCGAGCCAGGTATGCATGACAAAAATTCCATTTTACTAATCATGTTATTTGTAGCAAAATCCGATACTTTTCGATCCAATGAACCTGCACCAACTTCAATTTGATTTTCATCAATTAATTTTACTTGAGAAAATTTTGAACCTAATTTGATGACAGAACCTCTAATCCCTTTATCTCTGATTAATGTATTAGAGCCTGCTCCAAGAGTAAAAAATTTAACATTATCTTTATAAATATCTTTTAAAAATTCAGATAATTGTTCAGTATTTTCTGGTTTAAAAAGGATTTCAGCGTCACCACCAAGATTAAACCAATTATATTTAGCTAAACTTTCACTTAAAAATAAATTTTTACCATATTTATCTTGCAATTTAAATTTATCCATAATCACAAACTCGATTTCAAGTTCCTCATCCAGTGAGTTATTAATCCCGCTCCCATTCCGATTACAATCTCATCGCTTATCAAATTTTTTTTAAAATAATTGACTAATTGATATTGGTTTTCAACAATAATTACTTGTGTCTTCGAATTTTTGCCAATTAAATTAGCAAAATTTAATAAGTTGAAATTTAATTTTAACTTTTCTCCAGCAGCGTACATCGGGCAAATAAGGACTAAATCTGATTTTACAAAAGATTTAGAAAATTCTTTTTTTAATAGAGTTATTCGTGAGTAACGATGAGGTTCAAATACTGAAATAATTTTTCTTTTTTTATAAACCTGTTTTACTCCTTTTAAAATTGAGGAAATTTCTGTTGGGTGATGTGCATAATCATCAAAAAATTCATTTTTATTTCTCACAAATATCTTGGTCATTCTTCTTTGAACGCCGGTAAAATTTTTAAGAGCTTTTTTTATCGTGCCAATCTTTACTCCTAGATTTAAACATACTGAGATGGCAGCAGTTGCGTTTAAAACATTATGTTCTCCAATTAGTTTTAACTTAATATCCTTAACTTTTATTTGTTTTTGATCTAAATCAAAATAACTTAGATCAAATATTGAATAATCAATATTTTGTCTGATATTACTTATTTTGTAGCTTGCCCTTTTACTACAACCATAAAAAAGAATATTCTTATTTGTTATTTTAGGTAAAATACTCTTAATATTTTTATCATCTATACAAATAAAACATTTTCCAGTTGTAGGTGTCTTATTTATAAATTTTAAAAATGCATTTTCTAAATTTTTGTATTTTTTATAAAAATCAATATGCTCGTAGTCTATATTTGTTACAATAGAGTAATTAATCGGTAGTTTTAAAAAACTTCCGTCGGACTCATCTGCCTCTAATATGGCCCATTCACCTCTTCCAAGCTTTGCATTACTATTTAATGAATTTATTACACCTCCATTTATTATGGTTGGATCTAATTTTTGATCTGATAAAATTTTTGCAATTAAAGAAGTAGTAGTAGTTTTACCATGCGACCCAGTAATTATTATATTTTTTTTTAAAGAAACTACGTCTGCTAGAACTTCAGCTCTGGAATAGATCGGGAGTTTTCTTTTTTTTGCATAAATAATTTCTGGGTTATTTTCTTTTATTGCAGAAGATTTAACTACAATTGTAGCTCTTTTCATATTTTTTATTGAATGACCAATAAATACTTTAATTCCAGTTTTTAAACATATGATGGTATTTTTATTTTTACTTTGATCACTGCCCTGTATATTAAAACCCATATTTTTCATCACTTGGGCTAAACCGCTCATTCCTATACCTCCAATACCTATAAAATGAATAATTTCCTTCTGTCCGATTCTAATATTTTTCATCTATTAACTTTTTAATTTCTTCTTCAATCTTGTCATAAACAAATTTATCTGAGTGTTGTTTTTGTTTTCTTCTCATAGAAGCTAATAATGATCTATCTTCATATACTTTTTGAAGTATTGTAAATAGTTTTTCCTTTAAATTTATTTCTTCGATTAGAAAGCTATACTGATTTTTTTCATAAAAAATAGCGTTTTTTAATTGATGATTATCAGCTGATTTGGGTAATGGAACTGAGACAAAAGGTATATTTAAATTAATTAATTCTGCGAGCACAGATGATCCAGACCGCGTAATTGCTAAATCAACTTTTGAAAAATATTTCAAAATATTGCTATCAAAATTAAATAGTGAGTAATCGATATTTATATCTTTATACTTTGAACTTAAAAAATCAATTTGCTCTGGTAAACACTGTTGGTAAATCTTAATAGACATATTGTTTTTTTGACATTTAACAAATACTTCAGGCATTTTTTCTCCAAATACTTTTGCAGCTTGACTTCCTCCAAGTATTAAAATTCTTAAATTTGTTTTATCTTCATTGATCTCCTTATTCCTTTTAAAGTTAAGTATCTCTTTACGAATTATGTTACCAACAAAACATATTTTTTTTTTGTATTTTTTTTCAACACCCTCAAGTTCAATGTTAGAAACAAGTATTTTCTTAGCAAAGGGTAGTAAATATTTATTAGCTCTACCTATATGTAAATTATTTTCGTAAATTATAATCGGAATTCGTAAAATCTTAGATGCTAAACAAGCAGGAAACGATGAATAACCTCCCATACCAAATATCAAATCAGGTTTGATTTTTATAAGAAAAATTAAGGATTTAATAAAAGAATAAAACATAATTAATAAAGAAAAAAGTAATCTAAAAATATTTTTTTTTTGAAATCTTGAAGAAATTATTTCATTTATTTTTATATCTTTTAAATTTTTTAAATATTTTAATCCTCTTTTATCAGAAATTATTTCAGTACTAATTTTTTTGTCAGCAAAATGTTTCGCTAAGCTGTAAGCAGGAAAAATATGACCCCCAGTACCTCCTGTTGCTATAACTATTTTCTGTAATTTATTTATCATTAGTTTCTAACTTAATCTTTGTATAATTTAGAATTACGCCTGCTAAAATTGCACTTCCAATAAGAGAAGATCCTCCATAGCTTAAGAATGGTAATGTCATTCCTGTGGTTGGCAATAAGTTTGTATTTACTCCGATATGAATAAATGTTTGAAAAATAAGAAGAGATGCAAGTCCACATAAGGAAAGTTTTAAAAAATCATCATTTATAGATATTGTATTTTTGATAATCCTAAAAACTATGTACAAAAATATAATCACAATGATAATTGAAGCTAAAGACCCATATTCTTCCGAAATTATGGCGATAATATAGTCTGTGTGTGCCTCTGGAACTCTTTCTTTTAGAATTCCTTCTCCCATTCCTTGTCCTTTTAAACCACCTTGTTTAATTGCCTCGAGAGCCTTTGAAGACTGAAAGTTGTCTCCTTTACTAGGATCAAAAAAAGTTATTAGTCTATTAATTATATAACCAAACTTTTCAGGAAGTAAAAATAAAAGACTTCCTAAAGAAATTATAAATATTGAAAAAAAAGTAAAAATATAAATTAAACTCACACCAGATACAAAAACTGTTGCAATCCAACTTCCAATAATTAAGATTGTTTGACCTAGATCTGGTTGATCAATTAATAAAATTATTACTGATATGAGAAGCAAAAAAGCAAAAAAATACTTTATTTGAGAATTTTCAAATTTTTTTAAAGTTAAAATTTTTACTAAAGCTAAAATAAAAAAAGGTTTTAAAAGTTCTATTGGTTGTAATCTAAAAAAATATAAGTCTAACCATCTTTTTGAACCTTTTACCTCAACACCTATTATTGGGACTAAAATTAATAAGAAAAAAAATAAAATATAAATTGGAAAACTTATTTTTTTAAGCAAAGATATGTCCATTGCCGAAATAATAAACATTATAAAAAAAGCTAAAATTGTGAAAATTAAATGTTTTAAAAAGAAAAAATAATAGGCTTTATTCAATCTTTCTCCTGCCAGAGAGGAGGTTGAAGAAAATGAAAAAAAAAGTCCCAAAAAAAATAAAATAAGAAAACCTACAAGAATATTTTTATCAATATTCCTCCAATAGTGATTTAACTTAGTGTTTAATAAATTTATTTGCATATTTCTTACTTAATTTTTTAAACTCGTTGCCTCTACTTTCAAAATTTACATACTGATCAAAAGAGGCTGCACTAGGACTTAACAAAACTGTAAATTTTTTATTTTTTAAAAATCTTATTTCTCTTAATATCTTTATTATTGAAACTTTTAAGTTTTTTGTCACAGTAAAATTTATTTTATTTTTAAGTTGATTCTTAAAAAAATTTGAATTTCTACCAATGATATAAGCCTTAATAATATTTTTTTTCGTTTCTTTTAAAATAATCTTATCTTTTACTTTAGGTTGACCCCCCAGAATCCAATAAATATTGCTACGACTCATTAAGGCTAATTTGGCTGCTTGAAAGCTTGTTGCTTTAGAGTCATTTATAAAAGTAATATTTTTCTTTTTAAGAAAAATTTCAAATCTGTGTGGCAAACCAACGAATGAGTTAATAGAACTTATAAAAGACTTTTTATTTATTTTAATTAATTTAGATAAGGTGTAAACAAAAGACATATTCTCATCATTAGAAACTGACTTCAAATAATCATTTCGGATATTTACTTTAATTTTTTGATATTCATTTATTTTTGGAAAAATTAATTTGCTAACAAATTTTTTTGATTTAAACTTATTTTTTAATTTTTTATTAATTATCGCGTAGTTATTTTTTTGTTGGAGATTAAAAATTTTTAATTTAGAATTTATATAATTATTCATTGAACCATGCCAATCTAAATGATCATTTGTAATATTTAATAAAATTGCATAATTTGGTTTAATAAATTTTGAGTGTGAAAGTTGAAAAGATGATGCTTCAATCACAAAAATTTTATTTTTTTTAACATTTAAATTCAAAACTGGTGTTCCAATATTTCCTCCAAGTTCGACATTAAAATTATTTTTTTTCAACAAATGAGCGATAATTTTGCAAGTGGTTGATTTGCCGTTAGTGCCAGTTACAACAATTGATTTAAAATTTAAGTCACTCAAGTATAACAAGTCTATGTCTGTAATAATCTTTTTTTTTAAATTTATTAATTTTTTTCTATGTTTTGTTTTTTTTAAACTTATACCTGGGCTTAAAACAATAAAGTCTACTTCTTGTAATCTTTTGTTTAAATCAAAAGTTTTTTTATGCTTAAACTTGTTTTTAAATTTTGAATTATCGTCCCAAATTGAAAGGTCTGTTACTCCCTTTTTTTTTAAATATCTAATTACAGATAAACCAGAAGCTCCAAGTCCGTAAACAAGAAATGAGAATTTTTTAAAATTGATTTGACTAGTCATTGACTAACGTAATTTTAACGTAGCTAACCCTACTAGAGCTAAAATTATCGCAATAATCCAAAATCTTATTACTATAGTTGACTCAGCCCATCCTTTTTGTTCGAAATGATGATGAATTGGAGCCATTTTGAAAATTCTTTTACCTGTTAATTTAAAAGATATAACTTGAATAATTACAGACACAGTCTCTAGTACAAATAACCCTCCAATTATTGCAAGTACAATTTCATGTTTAACAATAATAGCAACTGCAGCTAAAGAGCCACCTAAAGATAAAGATCCAGTATCACCCATAAATATTTTTGCAGGTGGAGCATTATACCAAAGAAAACCTAAACAAGATCCAACAATAGAACCACAAAATATTGAGAGTTCTCCTACATCTGGAATATACTGTAATTGGAGATAATCAGAAAAAATAGTATTACCAACAATGTAAGAAATTAATGTAAAAGAGATTGCTACTAACATCACCGGGACAGTAGCCAACCCATCTAAGCCATCTGTTAAATTTACAGCATTAGACGATCCAATTATAACGAATAAAGCAAAAGGTATAAAAAATAAACCCATTTGCCAAATTAGGTTTTTAAAAAAAGGAAAGTATAGATTATATAAATAATTATGATCAGAATATTTAATTAAAATTAGCATCGCAATTAACGCTATTATAAACTGACCAAGAAATTTTAATTTAGAGTTCAACCCTCTAGAGTTTCTAAATTTTATCTTTAATAAATCATCAATAAAACCTAAAAGCCCCAAACTCAAAGATACGAGAACTAATGTCCAAACATAAATATTATTTAAGTCAGCCCATAATAAAGTGCTTGTTAAAATGCCAATAATTATAATTACACCACCCATAGTAGGAGTGCCTGATTTTTTTATGATATGATCTATGGGCCCATCTTGTCTAATTGGTCCAGAAATCATTTTTGCAGAGAATATTTTTATTAGCGGTCCTCCAATAATAAAAACAACTATTAAGGATGTAATTACTGATAATCCAGTTCTAAATGTAAGATATTTAAATACATTTAAAAAAGAATACTGCTCTATTAATGACGTTAGAAAACTAAATAACATTTGATCCTTTTATCATTTTTTTACTAATATCGTTTAAACCTGTTGCATTAGATCCTTTTATCATCAAATAATCATTGTTAGAGATTATATTCTTTAAAATTAAGTCTATATCCTGTTTACATTGAAAAATATTTCCCCGCTTCTTTTTTTCTATTTTTTTGTAAGTAAAAAGGCTTTTTTCGCCTTTAACAAAAACTTTATCAATATCAGAGCTGTTAATAAGTCTAGAAAGTTGACTATGATAAATTTCAGACTTTTTTCCAAGTTCAAGCATATCACCTAAAAAAAGGTATTTTTTATGTTTCCCTTTATATATTTTAGAAAAACTTTGAATAGCAATTTTAACTGAGAATGGATTAGCATTGTAGCTTTCATCTACAAGATAAAAACTTTTTTGGTATCTTTTAATTTTATGCGTCTTACCTCTTCCTTCTGTTGGCTCGAAACTTTTAAATTTTTTAATTGTTTTTTTTATATCTAATTTAAGGGATCTTAAAACAGCTATTGAGGCTAAAACATTGTAAACATTAATGTTTTTTATCTTTAAGTTTAAACTAAAATCTCTAATATTTATGTTGACCATAGTGTTTTGACCGATTTTTTTTATTTTAGTCAAGCGAATATCAGATTTTTTATTTTTTCCAAAAGAAATAATATTTAACTTTTTAAATTTTGCTTTTTTATTTAAAGGGGTAAAAAATTTATCATCGCGATTTAATATGATCGTTCCATTTAAGGCTATATTATCTATAATTTCACTTTTAGCTTTTGCAATTCCCTTAATATTTTTAAAGTTTTCTATATGTGCTTCAGCAATATTAGTAATTACTCCTATATCGGGTCTGACAATTTTTGATAGTTTTTTAATTTCACCAAATTTACTCATTCCTATTTCAAAAATTCCAAACTGATGGTTTAAATTAAGATTAGATAAACTAATAGGTACGCCATAATGATTATTGAAAGATCTTGGCGAGGCATAGGTATCTCCAAATATATTGAGTAAATTGTAAAGCATATTTTTTAATGTTGTTTTACCTGCACTACCTGTAATCCCTAAAATCATTGCATTACTATTTTGCCTTTTTAACCGGGCATATTTATTCAAAAAGCTTATCGGATCTTTGACTGTAATTAGTCTTTTTTTAAATTTAAGATTTTTTTTAGACGAAACTACATAACTGGCTCCTTTGTCTAACGCTTTATTAATAAATTGATTTCCATCTATTTTTTTTCCTTTGAGAGCAACAAACAAATTATTTTTATTTATTTTCCTGGAGTCTATAGATAATCCATCGATATTATATTTTTTTTCTTTTTTTACAATTTGACTTAAAATTGAAGAATTTAATAAATAGTTCTCAAATTTAAATCGATTTTTATTTTTCTTAAAATTAATTTTTTTAATTATTTGTTTGTCTGAAATTTTTATGATCTTTGTTCCGTAATCCTGATAATTTTCATGACCCTTTCCTGCAACTAAAATGACTTCATTGGGCTCAGAATTTTTTATAGCTTTTTGAATAGCAAGTGATCTATTTCCAATATTAAAACAATTTTTATGACCTTTTAGATAATAAATTATTTTTTTTCTGATTTTTTTTGGATCTTCTTTTCTTGGATTATCATCAGTAACATAAATTTTTTTGCAAAAATCTTTAGCAACTTTTGCCATTAGTGGTCTTTTTTTCTTATCCCTTTCTCCACCACAACCAAAAACTAATGAAATATTAGAATTATAAATATTTTTAATAGATTTTAAAACTTCTTTAAGAGCATCCGGTGTATGAGCGTAATCTATAAAAACTCTTACGTTATTAGAAAATTTTTTTATCAAATCTAATCTGCCGTTAACATGTTTTAAACTTTTAAGTGCATTTTTAATATTATTGTCACTCAATTTACAAATATGTGCAGCAGCTATTGCCATAAGTAAATTTTTTTTCTGAAATGAGTTTACAAAGTTCGTACCTAAGCTTTGAATTTGGTCTTGATATTTATATATATCTATTAATTTCAATTTTTTCTCTTTTGAAATTTTTTTTAAGATTTTAAATTCTTTAATATTTTTATCAGCTATTACATATTTTTTTTTTGAGAGAAGTTTTTTAAATAAGATTAGCTTTGAATTAAAATAGGCTTTCATTGTTTTGTGATAATCGAGGTGATCTTGACTAAAATTAGTAAATATTCCTCCTTTGAAATTTAAATTATCAAGTCTATTTTGAATTAATCCATGGCTAGATGCTTCAATAATAACGTTGTCAATTTTATTTTCCTTTATTTTTTGAAGTTGCTTATGAAGAGTTATTGCGTCAGGTGAAGTGAGACTAGTATTAAAAATTTTATTATTATATTTGACTCCCAAAGTACCAATAGTTGCCACAGGCACTTTATTAAATTTCAATATTTGATAAAAAAAATCAGCAACTGAGGTTTTTCCATTTGTACCTGTAACGGCAAAAATGTTATTTGGTTTCAATTTAAAAAATTTTGATGCAATAATATTTAAGGTCTTTCTTACATTTTTTGTTTTAAATAAAATTTTTTTTTTACTTTTAAATTTACATTTTGAAGAACAAACAATTAGACTTGCCCCTTTTTTTATAGCTTGATCAATAAAGTTCTCTCCATTCAATTTATGGCCTTTGATTGCAAAAAAAATATAACCTTTTTTAACTTCTTTGCTGTTAATTGTTAATCCCGCTACTCGAAGGTTTTTTAAATCTTTAGGGTAATTTTTAATTAATTTTTTTAGCAACATTTTTGATGTAAAATTCTTCGTTATTTATGGCTAAAATAGGTCCGATTTTTTTTATAATTTTGCCCGCAATGTATACTGCATTCCAACCTGCCTCATTTCTGTTAACTTTAATTTTTGAACCATGATAATCGTAAACTAAGTCAGGAGCGGGTTTTGGATTTTCTATCATAATTAAAAGGGCATATTTCGGAGATTCAGAAGGGAATATCGATATAAAAGTATTAATATTTTCTTTTTTATTTTTATAGTTTTCAGATGTGCCTGTTTTACCTCCAACACTATAACCATAAATATCAGCCAAACTGGCGGTACCAATTTTTTCCGAAACAACTTTTCTTAGAATAGAGTTCAGTTGTGAGCTAGTTTTCGCAGAAATAATTTTTTTATCATTAGGATAATCTTCTTTTTTAAGAATTGTTGGTTTTATCAAATTGCCACCATTTGTTAAACTAGCATATGTAGCAGTGGCTTGGAGGGGTGTTATTGAAACACCGTGCCCAAAAGAAATTGTTTCCAATTTACATTTATTATTCCATTTTAAAGGTAAAGGAACACCCTTTTCCTCTAATTCAAAATCCATTATTTTTAATAAATTTGTATTATTAAAGAACTCTATAAAACTTTGTTTTCCAATTTTTTGTGCTAATTTAGTTGAACCAACATTGGAAGACCTTATTAATATTTCTTCTACGGATAAATCATTTGGAAATTTTTTGATATCTGAAATTTCATGAATTGATGAACACTTTACACTTTGAGGAATGTCTTTAATTATGCTTTGAGGGGTAACTAGTTGCTTATCTAAAGCTAATGCTATTGTGAATGTTTTAAAAATAGAACCTAACTCGTAAACTCCTTTGGTAATTTTATTCATGTAATTTTTATCAGTAATTTTTTCTCTTTTGTTAATATTAAAATTAGGTAAAGATACTAAGGATAAAACCTCTCCATTATTTACGTTCATCAATAAACCAGCGGCACCTGAAGCTTTAAAAGTGTCTAAGGATTGATTTAGTTCTTGATCAATAATGTATTGAATGTTTGTATCTAATGTCAATTGGAGTGGGGTATCTAGAAATTCTTTCTTTTTAAGTTCTTTATCAAAATATTTTTCAGCACCTGAAATCCCATAATTATCGTAATCTACTTGGCCTAAAACATGACTATATAAATTTGCATGCGTATAAATTCTTGACTGAAATGGTTCAAAAATAATTCCCTTTTCTCCCAAGCTCCAAAGTTTTTCTTTCTCATTTTGGTTCAAGTTCTTTTTAATATAAAAATATTTTTCTTTACTTAAGTTTTTTTTTAATCGATCTATATCAATATTAGGAAAGTTTATTCTTATCTTAATTAAAAAATTATTTTTGTTTTTAATAAGTCTTGGATTTACGGCAGCATGAAATGAATTTATGTTTCTTGACAAAATAATGCCATTTCTGTCAATTATATCACTCCTAAGAATAGTAAATTTAGAATTTTTATCATTGTGGTCATAAACCTCTGGGTTTTTAAGTGAGATTAAAGTAATTTTAATTGAGAATATCGTTATTAACGAAAAAAAGAAAAAGAAAAGAATGTAAATTCTATCTTGAGAAATATTTAAATTTTTATTTTTTTTATTTTTTTGACTAGTCTCTAGATAGTCCTCGAAATAAAAACTTTTTTGATTTAAATTAATATTTTTTTTTTTTTTACTATTTTTTTTCATTTTTAATATTTAAAGTTGATATTTTATTCTTTGAACTTTTAAAATCATTCATGCTGAAATAAATCCTAGAAAAATCTAAAGCTTGGTATTCAGCTAAACCAAGCTTTTTAATTTTATTTGAAAGTTGTAAGGGAGAAGACAAATAAAAAAAATCTAATTGAGTTTCATTTAAATCTTTTTTTTTATAAGAAATTTCTTTATTTAATTTGAAGATTTTTTTTTCTATTAGTCTTGTTTTATTTTTAATGATTGATGTAAAACTAAGCAAAATTGCGAAAATAATTAATGAGGCGGTCAACTTAATTCTAGACATATAGTTTCTCCAAATCTAAGTATTTTTTGAATTTGAATATAAGTCCCTCAGGATAAATGAAATTATTTTTATTTCTTATAGCAAACCTCAGTTTTGCAGACCTAGAAGGTGGGTTCTTAATAATTTCATGTTTAGTAGGAATAAAAACTTTATTTTTATAATTATTAAACAAAGTATGATTACTTATGGTATCTGGAAAATACCTAGAATACTTTGGTTGATTTGATGAGAAATTATTAAAAAAATATTTTACAATTTTATCTTCAATAGAATGAAAGCTTACAATTAATATTTTTCCACCTGGTTTAATGATTTTAGTTGCGTTAATTACGCCATTTACTAGTTCGGTAATTTCTTTGTTAACAAAAATTCTTAATGCCTGGAAAGTTTTAGTACTTGGATTTAATTTTTTTTTATAATCTTTTTTTTTACTTTTCTCAATAATTTCAACCAACTGACTTACTTTAGTAATTTTTTTGTTGGCTCGATAACAAACTATATTTTTAGCAATTTTAGATGCATCTTTTTCTTCACCTAAAAATTTTATAATATGTTTTAAATTCAGTTCACTTAAAGTATTTAATGCCTTTTCAGCGGAATTATTTGTAAGACCCATGCTCATATCTAGCCTGTCTTTTGAATTAAATGAAAATCCTCTTTTTAAATCTTTTAATTGAATTGAAGATAGACCTAAGTCAAAAATGATAGCATCGGCTGACTCAATAGCAGTAACCTGACTTAAATCACTAAATTTTTTATGGTGAAAAAAAAATCTATCAGGGTATCTTAATTTTAAATTTTTACTAATTTTTAAAATGATTTTATCTCTGTCTAGAGCTATAACTTTAGTTTTTGAAAATGTAAGTAGTTTTTTTGAATATCCACCCGCTCCAAAAGTACAATCAATAAAAACGCCACCTCTTTCAGGGGAGCAAATTTTAACAATTTCATTCAACATAACTGGAAAATGAGAATTTTCCAGAGATGAAGATGAGTCGTTCATAAGTATAATGTTCTATCATTAAAATTTTTGTTTTCTAAGAAATGCAGGTATTTCAAAGTCTTCTTCTTCGTTGGTATCTTGATCAAAAAGTTTATCTGTTTGAGTATCGTTATTTTCTTCAATATTAACATCATTGTGATTTTCATTTTCGTTTGAAAATAATTGTGGTGTATACTCATCTTCCTTTATGCTGTTTTCAGATTTAATATCTGTTGGAGTATTATTAGCATTAGTCTCAATATATGAGGCGCTTTCAATTGAAACACCGTCGGGAATACTATCAATACTTGTTTCTGAAGAGATATTGTCTTCTATATTTTCAGAAGTTTTATGATGTATGTTGTTTAAAACAGTTTCTTTTGGATGTTCATTGATTTCAAATTTTTCATCCAACTTTAACGCAGTTGCTCCATCAATTGAATTAAAGGTGTTATTTTCCATAGTCGTACTATTTTGGAACAAGCCTTCAGAATAACCATTATTTCTGTTTTGAATTCTAGAAACCATATTTAAGACCGTATTTGTCTCTGGTTTATGTCCATCTAAAGCTGTTGCTACTATTGATACTCTCATTTTGCCATCCATATTCTCGTCTTTTATAGCTCCAAAAATTAATTCTACCTCAGGATCAACTTCTGTTCTAACTTTTTGAACTGTTTGGTCAACTTCAAATAAAGTTAAATCTTTTCCACCCGTAATATTTATTAATAATCCTTTTGCACCTTTGAGGGAGTACTCATCTATTAGAGGATTGTTTAGTGCCATTTCCGTTGCAGCCATAGCTCTGTTTTCACCTTCAGCTTCGCCAGTTCCCATCATTGCTTTGCCCATTGAGCTCATTACAGTTTCAACGTCAGCAAAATCTAAATTTATCATACCTGGTCTTACCATAAGATCAGTTACACTTTGAACTCCGTGTCTTAAAACATTGTTTGAAAGATGGAATGACTCTTCAAAAGTTGTTGCCTCACTCGCAATCTTAAAGAGGTTTTGATTTGGAACAACTATTGTAGTGTCTAAATGTTTTTTTAAAGCTTCTAATCCTTCAATAGCTCTTCTCATTCTTTTTGATCCTTCATAATCAAAAGGTAATGTGGTAACCCCAACAGTTAAAATATTTAATTCTTTAGCTGCTTTTGCAATTACGTGTGAAGCTCCTGTTCCAGTCCCTCCACCCATTCCAGCTGCAATAAAGACCATATTACTTCCCTGGATGTAATTAACAATCTCACCAATCGACTCGTCCGCTGCAGCTTGCCCAATATTATGCTTTGCACCTGCTCCAAGCCCTTTAGTTAAGTTCATACCAATTTGAATTTTCGCATGAGCTTTACTCATTTTTAAATCCTGAGCATCAGTATTAATTGCTACGAATTCTACACCTTCCATACCGGATTCAATCATAGCATTAATTGCATTTCCACCTGCTCCACCAATTCCTAAAACCAATATTCTAGGTTTCAACTCCTTAAGTTCCCCTCCTCCAATATTAATACTCATTTGTCTCCCCTTTCTGTTTATTTTCCCATGTAAGTTTTGCTCTGTTTTGATAAGCTTTTTTTCTAGCTATTATTTTAAATTT
>MDSV01172418.1_pt1 | contig 23575 bp, 13 predicted proteins | sample 810851 | NCBI WGS metagenome assembly MDSV01 (sample SAMN05326640, study PRJNA326480) | marine metagenome | isolation source: seawater | place: Atlantic Ocean: North East | collected 2012 | reverse complement strand
CCTAATGGTTGTGGAAAATCTAATGTAATTGATGCTGTTAAATGGGTCCTAGGAGAGCTTTCTGCTAAGAACCTTAGAGGTGATTCTATGTCTGATGTCATCTTTAACGGCTCGGACCTTAGAAAGCCTTCTGGACAATGTAGTATCGAGCTATTGTTTGATAATTCAAGTGGTAAATTAGGTGGAGAGTATGCCGCATATAATGAGATTTCAATTAAGAGATTAATGACTAGAGATAGTCAGTCAACATATTTTATAAATAGTACCAAGTGTCGACGCAAAGATGTTCAAGACTTATTTCTTGGAACGGGCCTGGGACCAAATAGCTATGCGATTATTGAGCAAGGCATGGTGTCAAATTTAGTAAGTGCAAAGCCCGAAGAATTAAGAGTTCATATTGAAGAGGCTGCAGGCGTTTCTAAATATAGAGAAAGAAGAAAAGAAACTGAACAAAGAATAAAGAAAACAAAAGAGAACTTATCTAGAGTTAAAGATATAAAGGATGAAATTTCTAGATTGATTAGACGTCTAGAAGGACAAGCAAAAGCAGCTGAAAAATATAATCAACTCAAAGCACAAGAAAAAGAAAATGAATTGAAGGTCGCCATTTTATTTTCACTTGAGGCAAAAAATAATCGAGATTCACTCCAAAAAAAATTAGATGGAACTCTAAGAGATCAGAGTATAAAAGATGCTGAAGCTAAGACAAAGCAAGCACAAATTGATGAATATAGGACAGAGCATGAATCTGTTAGAGCCTCATATGATGTTGCACAGAAGAATTTTTATTCTGTAGGAGCTGATATAGCAAGACAGGAAGCTGACATTCAGAATATTGCTAAAACTCTTTCTCAAAGCAAGGCAGATCTCGAGAGAGCAAAAGAAAGTTATACCAAAGCAATTGAAAAAGAATCTACTTTTGATAATTTAAGCCCTAAGGAAAAAGAATTAAAGCTAAATATCTCTATTCTTAAAGCATTAGAAGCTTTAGATAAAACAGCTGAATTAAACTTACAAATATCACCACTAGAAAATAGCATTAAAGAAAAATCTATGGAGCTAGAGGCTCAGATATCTAAATTAGATGAAGTTAAAGAAAGCTTCGCCACTATAACTTCTCAGTTTGAAGAAGCGCGATCTTCTGCGTCATCCATTAATTCCAACATAGCTATGCATGAAGCTGATTTAAGAAATATTAGTAAGATTGAAATCCAAAGTAAAACTGATTTAGAGTTAGCACAAGAGAATTATGCTAAAGCGTTAGAAGAAGAAAAAAATATTGAGAATTTGAGCCCAAAAGAAAAAGCCATTAATTTACTTGATACGATTATCGATGCATTAAAGGGTATGGGGTCTGGAGGGAATGGAATTTATCAAAAGGCAATTGAATTAAAGGATCAACTAATTCAAATACTAAATATTGCATCTGCGCAGTCAAAATCTTTAACTGACGAATTTCTTAGTAGACAAAATTCTTTAGCAGATCTCATTAAAGAAAACTCAAAAAAGAAATCTCTTACCGAAACTGAATTAAATGATTTAGTCGAAAGAAAATCTAATATAGAAAAAGAATTAGAAGCTTTTATTACCAATCGAAATAAAGTTGATGATTTAATAAGAGACATGGAAAGCAAGAGATCTGTAGCAGCAGCAGATCTTCGCTCGCTTGAGTCGGAAATAAACTCACTTAAATTAGAGTTAAGAACTTTTGAAGTTAATTTAGAAAACGCCTCACATGCATTAACAAAAGAAGGCATAAATCCTAGTGATCTTAATCCATCAGATTTTCAAGGTATGGATTTAATAGAGCTAGAAGGTTCCTTGGATAAAATTCAGGAGAGTATTTCAGCACTTAGCTCTATTAATCTTGCTTCTCCCGATGAATATCTTACAAGACAGAATGATTTATCTAAGTTAATAGAAGAAACTGAAACTAAAAAACAAGAACTTGAAGAAAGTATAGCTAAGCTAGTTCAAAAAAGCTCTTCAGCTGAAGCAGTCCTTGTGAATATTCGACAAGAACAGTCGAAAGTGGATCAAGAGCTCCGAGATCTTGAAAACAAAAGATCAGTTGCTGAATTAGATTTAAGATCTATTTCAGAAAAAGTAACTAATATTAAATTAGAGCTTAAAACTTATGAAATTAATTTAGAAAATGCCAATGAAAGAATAAAAAAAGCTGGTATTAATATTGAAGATGTTAATTATGAAGACTATGAAGATTTAGTAATCAAGGATATACAAGATCTTCTTGCAGAGACACAGGCAAAAATTATCAGACTTGGAGCCATTAATCTTGCTGCCCCTGACGAAATAGCTGAAGAGTCTAAGCGAGGTGAGAAACTTGAAGAACAATACGATGAACTTACAGAAGCCCTAGACAAATTAACAAATGCTATTAAAAAAATTGATGTTGAGACTAAATCAAGATTTAAAGATAGTTTTGATGCTGTGAATGCAAGGTTAAAAGAAGTCTTCCCAATCCTTTTTGGAGGTGGATTCGCTGAGTTAACCCTTCAAGACAATGATACCTTAAATGGCGGGGTGGTGCTTATGGCAAGACCACCAGGTAAAAAGAATGCATCTATTTCTCAATTATCAGGTGGGGAGAAAGCACTAACTGCGCTATCCTTAGTTTTTTCTATTTTTGAACTCAATCCAGCTCCTTTTTGCATGTTAGATGAGGTAGATGCGCCTCTTGATGATCTAAATACTCAAAGATTAATTAATATGGTTGAGGAAATGTCAAAGACAATCCAATTTATCTTTATTACCCATAATAAAGTTTCTATGGAGCGAAGTGATCATCTAATGGGTATTACAATGCAAGAGGCAGGAGTATCTAGATTGGTCTCTGTAGATGTAAATCAAGCTTTAGAACTAGCAAACACGGATTAAATGCAAACTAATTCAGATATATATTTAATTGGCCTCTCAATAGCAATATTTTTAGTAGTTACTTTCTTTTTTTTAAAAAAAATAGCAAGCTCTAACGAACTTAAAGTTGAAATAGAAGAGGTTACCGATCTTTTTGATCAGGTTGATGAAGAGACTGAACGTCTTTCTCAATCATCTTTTAATTTCTCAGAAAAATCTAATGAATCCCATCATCATGATCAAGAATTAATAGTCTTCAATTTGATCTCAATGGATGGTTCTTTATATGCGATGGACCAATTCCATGGATTCCTATCTAACTATAATGCAAAGCTTCATAATGGATACTATTCTTATAAGAGTAATAATAAAGAGATTTTTAGAGTAGCAAATGCACTTCAACCAGGCACTTTTGATGCAAATACTAACTCTCATGCTATTTTACTTGTGGCTGATCTAAATGATGTTGATGATGCCACTCTCACTGTTAACTTAATGTTAGATTTTGCAACACAATTTAGTGAGAACTTTCATGCAAGTATATGTGATGGAAATAGACTCCCATTAACCAAACAAATGATCTCTCATATAAAATCAACAGCTCAAGAAGTATCTAGATTGAAGCAAGTGAGCGACTTCGCATAACTTTATGCATGACATAAACTTTAAATATGAATCTTTAAAAGAACTTATCAGAAAGCATAATCATAATTACTATGTTCTCGACGATCCTGAAATAAGTGATCAAGAATATGACCTGCTATTTAAGAAGCTTCTCGAAATAGAAAATACTAATCCAGAGTTTGTATCAGCTGACTCTCCTAGTCAAAGAGTTGGAATTACTCCTTTAGACGGATTTAATAGCTTTAACCATAAGAAACAAATGCTCTCACTTGCTAATGTTTTTAGTAGAGAAGAGTTAGTTGATTTTTTTACAAGAGTTAATAAGCGTCTAGTTGATATCAATGAGTATGAAATTTTTTGTGAACCAAAAATGGATGGGGCAGCTATATCCATAATATATATTGATGGAATTCTAACTACTGGGGCTACAAGAGGAGATGGCATAAAAGGTGAAGATGTAACATCAAATGTTAAAACCATTAAATCAATTCCACAAAGACTTTTATTAAGTAAAAAATATCCAATACCTAGTTATTTAGAGGTCAGAGGTGAAGTTTATATATCTAAAGATAATTTTATTGATCTAAATAAAACTGCATCGACTAATAATCAAAAGATATTTGCTAATCCTCGTAATGCAGCCGCTGGAAGCTTGCGTCAGCTTGATCCAAAGATTACCAGTCAAAGACCATTATCATTTATAGCTCATGGGATTGGAGAAATAAAAGATGTTGATGTAGATAGCTTAGATGAATTTTTTGAAATACTCAGTGAATTTGGATTGCCAGTGAATCCTCTTAATAAAAAAGTCTTAAATATTGATGCATGTATGCAATATTATGCTGACATCCTCAAAAAGAGAGAGGAAATACCTTTTGATATTGATGGAGTTGTCTACAAGATTAATAGTTTTAATTATCAATCTAAACTTGGTGAAGTATCAAGATCACCTAGATGGGCCATTGCGCACAAATTCCCGGCTGAAGAAGCAACTACTTCAATTAAATCAATAGATTTTCAGGTAGGCAGAACCGGAATATTAACTCCAGTTGCTAGACTTAAACCAGTTAAGGTGGGCGGTGTCATTGTTAGTAATTGCACTTTACATAATATAGATGAAGTTAAAAGATTAGATCCAAGAGTCGGTGATACAGTTGTTATAAGAAGAGCAGGGGATGTAATACCTCAAATCATCAAGGTTGTTTTGTCTAAAAGACTATCCAATTCTTCTAAAGTTACAATTCCAATAGTTTGTCCATCCTGCGGCGCTGGAACATTAAATGAAAATGCTTCTGATTGGGTTGTAACTAGAGACGAAAACAATCAAGTAGTTAAAAAGTTTGGTTCAAAAATTGAAGCTGAACACTTTAAATCATTAGAAAACAAAGACTACTCTATTCAAGAAATTAAAAATAAAGCAGCATTTATAAAATGTTCTGCAGAATTCACATGTCCAGAAATTGTAAAAGGGAATATTGTTCATTTTGTATCAAGGAAGGCTTTTGATATTGAGGGATTGGGCCAAGAGATTATTAATACTTTTAATAAAAAAGGCTATTTGAATGATGTTGCAGATATTTTTAAGCTTAAAATTTACAAAGATGAGCTTACAAGCATAGATGGTTTTGGTGAAAAATCTATTTCAAATCTACTAAACTCAATTGAACAATCTAGAAGAGTAGATCTACATAAGTTGATTTATTCACTCGGTATTTCTGAAGTTGGTGAAGCTACCTCCAGAAATTTAGCTCAAGAGTATAAAAATATTCATTCTTTCGTTGATGCAAATTTTGATCATTTACTTGAAATTGATGATATTGGTTCAAAAGTTGCAAGCAATATTGTTAACTATATGCAAACTGATTTTGCGCAATCTCTGTTACCGAGAATTATTAAAGAGCTTAATGTTATAAATGTTAAAGAAGTCGATTTAGCAGATTTACCTTTAAATGGTATTCAAGTTGTTCTTACAGGAAAATTAACTAATTTTTCTAGAGATGAAATAAAAGAAAATCTTATACTGAAAGGTGCTAAGGTTGCATCAAGTGTCTCATCTAAGACTAATTTTGTTATTGCAGGTGAGAATGCTGGATCAAAATTAAAAAAAGCATTAGAACTTAATGTTAAAATTTATGATGAAAATGAGTATGAATCAATTCTTAAAAACCCATCGCAATATATTTAGCATAATTATATGCATCTGCTTTATTCAGGCTTGTGCAACCACGCCACCTGAAAGCCCTGATAATATATGTAAAATTTTTAAAGAAAAAAAGAGTTGGTACAAAGCTGCAATTCAAGCTGAAAAAAGGTGGAAAATTCCTCCTTACGTACTTATGTCCTTTGTATTTCAAGAATCAAGCTATAGAGCTAATGCTAAGCCTGAAAGAGAAAAATTGCTTGGCTTTATTCCATGGTTTAGACCATCATCAGCAAAAGGCTATTCACAAGCTCTTACCAATACTTGGGACGACTATATGGATGAGACAGGTAATTCGAGAGCTAAGAGGAATAACTTTAAAGATTCAACTGATTTTATAGGCTGGTATGCAAGCAAGGGTTATTATCAGGGTTTTGAAAAGACTGACGCTAGATCTCTATATCTGGCATATCATGATGGTTACGGCGGTTTTAAAAAGAAAACCTATAGAAAAAAGCAATGGCTTATAGCTGTTTCAGATAGAGTTCAAGCTAGATCGTCAATGTATCAACAACAATATTGGGGTTGTGCAGAAGACCTAAAAAAGAAACGCTTTTGGATTTTTTAATTAAATTACTTTAATTTCAAATCCTTCATCTTCTAGGATATTCTGAAATCCTTCACCTGCTAAAACAGCTCTCTTAGAATTGCCATCAAAGTATTTTGTAGCCATTTTCTTTAAATCACTTAGTGTGCATTCTTTAACTCTAGCTCTAAATTCCAAACGTTCATCTTGAGATTTTCCTTGAATTAAATTTAAGAAATCACTACCAGCTTCACCTGCAGGAGACATTGGTTTATCGATACTTGATATGACTCCTAAAATTCCTTCTTCAAGCTGAGCACTTGAAATATTTTTAAGCGCCCATTTTCTTGAATTAGAAAATTCAATAAAAGTTTCCTTGCACTTAGGGTCTCTGTAGGAATAAAAAAGAAAAACTTGAGCTTTACTATCATGAGAAGCTCCAGCTCCATAAGCACCGCCTTTTTCTCTAATTGCAGAGTGCAAATAACCATTTCTCAAAACAGTTGCTAGTACACTTAAAATAGGTGCATCTGGGTGCGAGCTATTAACAGTTGGAAAGGCTTCTGCACAAAAACAAACCTGTGATCCAGTTATCCACCCAAATTCCTTTTCTTGCTTGGATGCTAAGGACTGATCGTTAAAAGTAATATCAGACATGAATGCAGGTATTCCTAAATTGAGCTCTTTCTGTTCCAGCGATGAAGCTGTAAATGAATATATTGGAGATGTAGCTATTTTATTTTGAATTCCAACAAGGGAATCAATATATTTATTGAGATTCTTTTCATTACTTATTGATTCTTTGAGTGATTTAAGACTATTTACATATGTAAGGCCTGATATAAGTTCATTGGTAGCAGCTCTTTTGCTTATTTGAGAAGCAGCACTACTCATGGCAAGAGTATGACCACTTTGAGTAAGAGATTTTTCTGCATCTGCGGAGCTAAATTCAATAATTTCTTTCACTCTTTTTGGATTTAAAAAGTTTGCATTACAAATAGTCTCTATCATCAGATCTTGCATAGCATCGGCATTTTTTTCTAGACTACTACTTGTTATTTTTAAACCAATTTTTTTAGTCTCACTTTTACTTCCAGGCAGTAAAATAAATGATGCCCCAAGACCACCAGTTATAGAAGCTTGACGCTTTTGAATTTCTTCAAAAGATTTATTTCCATGACCTAGGTCCGTTAAAAGTTCAGCATAGTTTCTTGATGCACTGAGCTCTTCGAGAGTTAAATTCTGACATGGATATATTAATGAGTGATATACAAGACCATTTGTACCAGTTTTATAATAAAAATCTTCATTTTTTTCTGTCGAGTAATTTCGAATTGCAGAAGGAAATTTTCTAGTTAAGGGAATATCAGCAACAGTTACCTGAGGCAGAACATCAGGATCATCTTTAGACTCTTGTCTATCTTTTAAACCTTTCGCAAGAGCATTCAGCTCATCTTTTTCGTTTTGGCTTAAATTTTTAGCTTTTTCTTCTAAATAATTTTTAATTTCTTTTTCTTTCTTTTCATTTAAGCCTGGCTCAGGCTTTAACTCGTAATTCACTCTATGTAAATTATTTATTAGATGTTTCTCAATTAACTTTTCAAGATAATTGTTAGTCTTTAAGTTTTCTTTTAACTGAGTGAAACTTTTATCTAAATCTAAGATTTCAAGAGGATCATCTCTATGAATACAAGCAGGAAGGCAGCCTAACATAAGCTCTAGACCATAAGGCATGCCACTTCCAGAAACCTCTCTTTGCTTAATTTCTAATTGATGAACGGAAGAGTCAATAGTATCTTTATCAACTCCATGTTCTACAAGATTACTTAAAGTATCAAGAATTAATTCTTCTACTTTAACTTGGTTACCTGCAGCAACTCCTTCAAGACCGGCCGCAAAAACAATTTCTTTATGACTTGTCTCAATTCCAGTCAATGGAGAAGGGGCTATTCCTAAATCAGAGCTCTCAAGAGCTTTACGCAAAGGAGATGCAGAATTATCTAAGAGAATATTTGAAAGCAGATAGGTTTCTAAAAGCTCAACTGGATTATGGCTCTCATTTAACAGCCAACTTAAAACAACATGATGGTTATTATCATCTCCTGGGAGAGGATTATAGGCATCAGACCTCTTTATAGGACTGGTAATTCTAGTCTCATTTTTCACTTCAATTTTTTCTAGAGAGGGCTTAAAATTTTTCAATACATTTCTTGATACAACTTCCTGAATGTCCTCTGGATTCATATCTCCAAATGTAAAAAAGGTAGCGTTAGAAGGGTGATAGTGTTTTTTATGAAAATTCACTAACTCTTCATGACTCAGCTCAAGAATGTTCTCTGGATTGCCGCCACTATTGAATTGATATGTTGAATTTGGGTACAAGTATTTAGATAAACCATGCCATAGTTGGCTGGGAATAGAACTCATAGCTCCCTTCATTTCATTGTATACAACACCCTTTATCTCTAATTTACTTTCATCATTTATTTCAAGCCGATGACCTTCTTGAGCAAAATCAAGACTATCTAGATTTGGAAAAAATGCTGAATCAAGATAAACGTCTAACAGGTTTGAAAAATCTTTTTTATTCATTGTTGCGAAAGGATAAGCTGTCCAGTCACTTGAGGTGAATGCATTCATAAAAGTATTTAAAGATCTCCTGATCATCATAAAAAAAGGATCTCTTACTGGATATTTTTTTGAGCCACATAATGCAGTGTGTTCTAAAATATGTGCAATACCTTTTGAGTCTTGGGGGACTGTCCTAAATGCAACCATAAAAACATTCTCTGAAGATTCAGATGCTAAATGTATATGTTGGCAATTGAACTCATTCTCACTAAATATCTGTACCTCAAGATTTAATAAAGGAATAAATTTTTTTTCTTCTAATTTGAACATTGGCTTAATATCTTTTTTTCTTTAAAATAGAACTATGATTAATAAAATAAAACAACTCAAAAAAACCTCCATAATTATAAGCTTAGTCTTTATTCAAAGTTGCGCTTTAAATCTTAATACTTATGATTTCGAAACTGATTCTTTTGAAAGTTTCAATCTGGCAGATTATAACGAATTCTCATTAAATATGAACCAATCAAATTTAAGTGCAGAAGTTAATCCCATTAAATTTGAAAAATTAAAAGTTGCCTTAACTAATGCTCTAGAGGATAGAGGTCTAAAACTTAACCCTGAAGCGAACTTAAGCATTGAATTAATTATTGAACCAAAAGATAAACTTAAACTCTCTAAATATCCTAGAAGATCTCCATACTTTTATGGATATGACACTTGGAATATGAATGAGCTTGAAACCACTGAACAATTTATTCTAAGAGTAAATATAAAAGATATTAGCGCTGATAAGATTGTATGGACTGGATTAACTAAGTGGAGAAAAAGTTCATCTAAAGATCCACTAACTCAAGAGTATCTTCAGTTTATTGTAGATAGCATTCTACAAGCCAATTAATCATTAAACCTTAGAGGGCTTATAGCCTCTCTAACTTCTTGGCTAATTGGGCTCGGGATATTGCATATATCATTCATAATTGTTTCTGCTAATAAAGGAGCTAGACTAAGACCTCTTGAGCCAAGGCCGCCCAAAACAAAAACCTTCTCTTGCTCAATTGCTCCAGCTACTGGTAAATAATCTGGAAGAGAGGCTCTTACTCCTAGCCATGTTTTTTTAATATTTTTAATATCATCTTCAGTTAAAAGATGATTATTTTTATCAATAATTTTTTTATAATCAATAATATCTGTATCTAAGATTTCATCATTGCTGTAAATAGATCCAGCCCAATTCAAATTATTAAATTTTGGCAATATATAACCACTATTATTAATTGGATATTTAATATCATTAAGTTTTTTGTCTCTAAAACCAGCTATAGCTCCATGCTTAAGTCGAATTTTTGGTATAACAGACTTAAGGGCGCCTCCTGAGGCTAAGATAAGATGAGAGTATCCCTCATAGTTATTACCTTCTTTAAATTTTAGTTTAATTTTATTATCAATTTCATACTCTAAAAAATCTTTATCATTAATAAAATTGATATTTTCATGAGCTACCAGAGTTTTATTCAATTCATCAATTGAAATACACCCTCCTAGATTTATCTTTAATCCAGCAAAACTTTGATTAATATTATTTTGTAGATTTATATCTTCTGGACTTTGCTGCGTAAAGAGATCATTTCGATCAAGCTTTATAATTCTGTCAATCCAAGAGTTTCTCTCACTCCCGTTATCAAGAAAAGTAATACCTGTATTCATAAAAGAATTTAACATTTTTGAATAAAATCTATGAGAGTAGAAGTACCCTTCGATTAAAAGCTCGCTTCTAGAGTCAATTCCTAGTGAAAATTTAGGATACATAGCGGCCCAAGGATTAAGATTTAAATCTTTCTTTTTATCAAAGAGATCAACAGAAATATTCTGGCTTGCTAACTTATAAGCTAGACAGGTGCCAGCTATTCCTGATCCAATAATAGCAATTTTTTTTGGGACTATTTTTGATTTAAACTTTCCTCCTCCATTTTTGTATACTCCTTGTAATCTATGTCTTTTATTTGCAAAACCTTTAACTCTGGAAACTTTAAAACCATTTTCTTCTAAACCTCTTCGAACAAATCCAGCTGCTGTATAAGTTCCAAAAGTTGCATTTTTACTGCTAAGTAAATATAAACTTTCAAATACCTTTGAAGACCACATAGATAGATTCTTATTAGGATCAAATCCATCTAAATACCACGCATCAAATTTATTATTTTTATTGCCAATTAATGACGCTAAAGCATCTTCAACATTATTTATGATTAAGGTTAGCCTTATCCTGAACTTAGGAAACTCAACTCTAGTAAAGCCATTGCACTCAATAGGAAAGTGCTCAATAAACTCATCACTAAATTCTTTTAGTTCAGGGTAATTAGCCAATACTTTCTTAAAATCCTTTATATTTAAGGGAAAGCAATCAATAGATACATAATCCAACCACTCTTTGCTGTTTTGATTATGTTGATACCAGTATTTAGCGGTAATAAGAAAATTTAATCCAAAGCCAAAACCGAGCTCTGCAATTTTAAAGTTGCTCTGCTTATTTGCAGCCCAACGTTCTAAAAGATTATTTGCTTTAATAAATACTTCTGAAGTTTCTTCTATAACATTTGACTGAAAAAAACGATCATCATGATCAAGGCTTCGAGGTTCATTATTATCCCAAGTCAGATTTCGAGTATTTATTTTAAGAGGATGAAACTTATTCATTGTTATAATGAGTATTCTACTATTAATGGTTTTAAGTAATGCCCTATAATACTTAGATAATTATGAATACTAAACCCTATTACTTTTTCTTACTTACGATAATTTTTTTATTAAGCTCATGTTCTGATGAAGTTAATAAAGAAGCCAAGATTGAGTACACATCATCTGTTGAAAAGCTTGTTGAGCACACCAACGAATTTATCCCTAAGGTTTATTCATATGATAATGGTATCCATGTTGCCGTTGGCTTTGGAATAGCTAATTCAATTATGGTTGAGGGTGAGGGCGGCAATATAATTATTGATGCAGCTGATAGTATTTATGAAGCTGAAAAAATATATTCATACTTTAAAGAAATTAACCCTAACCCAATTAAAGCAGTAATTTATACACATAATCACGGTGATCATACTTTTGGTGCCGCCTACTATTACAATTTAAGTAACGATAAGCCTAAAATAATTGCGCACGAGACCACTGCTTATTATATGGAAAGAATACTTGGGATTCTAAACCCAATTATTTCAATAAGAAGTTCAAGAATGTTTGGTACTTTTTTGCCAGAAGAAGAGTTAATAAATGTTGGTATTGGACCATTTCTAGGAGTCTCTCAAAGTGTTCCTGGATATATTAAACCTGATATCACTTTTGCAGATGAACTTAAATTGTCTATTGCTGGAATAGATATTGAGTTGCATCACGCTATAGGGGAAACAAATGATCAGTTATTTGTTTGGCTACCCCAGAAAAAAGCGCTTATGCCAGGAGACAATCTTTATAAGACTTTTCCTAATCTTTATACTATAAGAGGAACCACTCATAGAGATGTGAAAGGCTGGGTTGATAGCCTAGATCATATGAGATCTTTGAATCCAGAATTTCTTTTCCCAAGCCATACCAGGCCTTTAGAAGGGGATAAAGTTATGGAAACACTCACTATCTACAGGGATGCTATTCAATATGTTCATGATCAAACGATAAGATTAATGAATCAGGGATTATATCCTGATCAAATTATTGAATTAATTGAACTACCTCAAGAAATTGCAGACTCACCATTTTTAAATGAATTTTATGGGACTATTAGATGGTCTGTAAAAAGCATTTTCAGTGGATATCTGGGTTGGTTTAATGGAAATATTGCAGAACTTGATCCTTTGTCTAGAAAAGAGGAAGCAACAAGGCTTTCAGATATGGTTGGAGGGGTAGAAAACATTTATCTTCAACTTGAAGCAGCAATAGAAAAAAATGATATGCAATGGGCCCTTCAATTAAGCGATCACCTTATAGCGCTTGATTACAAAACCAATGATGTAAACAATCTTAGATCTAAAGCAGCAGAGTATATTGGTCAAAGATCATCAAACCCTAATAAAAGAAATTATCTATTAAGCTCTGCTCTTGAATTGAAGCCTGGTTTCGAATTAGAAGAGATACTAAGAAGCGATTCTCTTTTATTGAAGCAATTATCTATGGATAATTTTTTTAATATTTTATCTGTTAGGCTAAATCCCGATGCTGTCGAAGCTGATCAGTATAGAGTATGTTTTACCTTTGATTCAGGTCTGAAAAAAACTATTACGCTAAGAAATAAGATAGCTGAAATTTCATCAATAAATATTGATTGTGATTTAAACATTGAACTTGAAGATGATCTTTTTAAAGAAATTTTAGCTGGTCTTCACAACCCAATAAGTAAAGTAGCATCTGGAGATGTAAACACCAACGGAAAAGCTGCAGAATTTCTTATGTTTTTATCAAAATTTAGAGATTAATGCTTTAATTTGAACCTGAAGGAATATCTTTGTATGCAACACCTTTATCTGATCTTGGATCTTGAGGTAACCCTAAAACTCTTTCAGCAATAATATTTCTTAAAATTTCATCAGTACCACCGGCTATTCTTAATCCTGGTGATCCTAACCAAGCCCCTTGAAAACCATGAACATCAGAATCACCTGTTTTAAGCATTCCTGCCATATCCAGTGAATCAATTCCAAAATTACCAATTGCTTGAAGCTTATTTGCACTTACCACCTTAGTGATAGAAGCCTCAGGACCAGGAGTATCTCCTTTAGATAAAGCTGACATTGTTCTTAACTTAGTATTTTTAAGACCATTAGCTTGACAATACCAATCAGCAATTGACTCTCTAACAGCTCTGCTTTGTATCAATGGGTCACCATGATCATCTTGTTTTTTAGCCCACTCAAATGCCTCTTTAGCATCAGCGCCATTAGCATCGCCAACAGCTAATCGTTCATTCATTAAAGTAGTAATCGCAACTTTCCAACCATCACCAATTTCACCAAGTCTTTGAGAATCAGGAATCCGTACATCATTAAAGTAAACTTCGTTAAATGAAGACCCACCTGTAATTTGTTTAATAGGTTTAATATCTATTCCTGGAGATTTCATATCTACAAAAAAGAAAGTCATACCTTTATGTTTTTCTAAATTGGGATCATGCCTAACAACTAAAATACCGTAATCAGAAAAATGTGCTCCAGATGTCCAGACCTTTTGACCATTAATAATCCAATCATCACCATCTTTAACCGCCTTACTTCTTAATCCTGCAACATCTGAACCAGCTGATGGTTCTGAAAATAATTGACACCAAATTTCTTTACCTTCTGCCATTGGAGGTAGATATCTAGCTTTTTGCTCTTCAGTTGCATATTGCATCATAACCGGACCTGCCATTCCAAGACCAATTTCGTAGATTCCTCTAGGTACGCTAAATTTTGATTCTTCCTGTCCCCAAATAATCCTTTCTATAGGTGAGGCAGCTAGCCCACCATATTCTCTAGGCCAATGAAGCATTGCCCAACCAGCATCAAATTTTTTACTTTGCCATTTTTTAGCTGATTCTAAAAATGCCTCTTCACCAACCATGCTATCTCTTTTGTCTTTTGAAACTTCAGTTTTAAGCTGAGCATTTTCTTCTAACCAGCTTCTGCATTTAGTTCTAAATTCTGCTTGTTCTTTAGAATCATTAAAATCCATTTGATACTCCTTTAATTTGAATTTGTTAGATTTGACTTCTCTAAACCACTTACTAGTTTCTCTTTCCATGTAGAAAGTGATCCAATATTCAATGAAAGTAATTTTGATCTTCTGTAATAAAGATGGCAGTCATACTCCCATGTAAAACCATTACCTCCATGTGTTTGAATATTTTCTTTAGAGCAAAATTGAAATGCTTCAGTTGAGCTCACTCTAGCTGTAGCAGCAGCAACAGCTAATTCTGAAGAATCCGTTAAAAGAGCCCATGCGCCATAATAAGAATTAGATTTTGCTAGAGTTATTGATATATACATATCAGCAAGCTTATGTTTGATCGCTTGGTATGAGCCTATAGCTCGGCCAAATGCAAATCTTTCTTTTGCATAATTATTTGCCATATCAAGTGAAGCTTGAGCTCCTCCAATTTGTTCAAAACTAAATAACACTGCGGCTTGATTTAATATACTTTGCAATAGTTCCCATCCATTTCCAGCTTCTCCAATTAATTGACTTTCAACATTATCAAAGTCTATTGAAAAATGACCTCTACTTTCATCGATATTTTCTTGACTATTAACAATGCAATTTCCTTGATTTAGTTCAACAAGCCTCAATTCAACTCCATTATCTCCTTTACAAACTACAACTGCATGCGTTGCAATACCAGCATCAGGAACAGCAATTTTTTTACCTGATACTTTATTATTAATCGATGTAACACCTATATTACTCTCAGTAGGAGCAAGCAAATCCTCGGTAACCGCAAGTGTTCCAACACATTCTCCTGAAACAAGTTTAGGTAAAATATCTTTTTTTAAATCCTCGTCTGCATACTTAATAATCGTTTCAGTAAACAGATATACAGATGAAGAGAATGGCACTGGCGCTAGAGCTCTTCCAAGCTCCTCAGCAACAACGCAAAGTTCTAAGTGTCCTAGACCTAATCCGTCATATTCTTCTGGAATCCTTATACCTGTCCAACCCATAGATATAATTTTGTCCCACAATTCATTGTCTAGACTAATTTTCTCATCTAACACCTCTCTATTTCTTCCAAGCGACCCTTCTTTTTCTAGGAATTTTCTTGCTTCTGATTGAAGAAATTTTTGATCATCCGAAAAATCTAAATTCATAATTTATTTTAGTAATATAATATTAATAAATGGTAATAGAATATAATTCTAATTACTATATTTTCATTAAACTTATATAGATTTAAATAAACATGTCAATTCAAGATTCAGAAATAAAAGTTAATAAAGCAGACAGCAATTATCTTAATAAAAAACAGCAATCTGGTGGTTTATTTTTGGGTTTTATCTTTGTTCTTATGCTCTCAAGCATCCTGGCGCTAGCTTTATGGGTTAATCAGATCTCATCAACTAATAACTCTAATATAACTGGGTATGAAGAAAGAATTTCTTTGTTAGAAGAGCAGCTTAATATAGTTGATTCTGTAAATACAGATTCAATGACTGGGATTGCTTCGCAACTTCAGTTTCTAGATAAAGAAATTAGAAAACTTTGGGATCTTAGTAACAAGAGAAATAAAGTTAAAATACAAGAAACAGAGACCAGGCTAGAAGAGCTAAAGATTAGAATCGAATCTCTTCAAGAGACATCTATCCAATTAGATCAACTATCTACTCTTAATCAAGCCAATATTGCTGACCAAAGTCAAAAGTTACAATCAATAGAATCATCTAATAAATCTTTACTTGAATTGAGAAAGGATATTAAGTCTTTGAATACTGACATCTTGTTAATGGAAGAATCTCTTCAAGCACTAAATAATTATCGAAAACAAAACAATACAGTAATTGTTCAACTTCAAAATGAAATTCGATTGTTAAATTCTTCAATTCTTAACTTAGAGAAATCATCTTCAGCAAAAGGTGATAATTTTATAACTGATGAAGCTACATCAGAATAAAGCCTTGTAAATATGTGCAGTTTTAAAGCATGTCCTCTTTACAAAATTGACTTTGAAGCAAATTCGTAGTTTGATAGAAAATTGCGAATGAATAAATGGATTTTACAGCTTTTCCTCTTTTTAGCTTTTATACCTTTAGCTATTTTAGTAGGCTATGGTGTTATAGTATTTGCCCCCATATTTTGTTGTTTTAAAGCTATAAATTCTTATCGTTTCAATAATCCCAAAGAGATGTATTTTTGGATAGCGCTTGGATTTGTTTCATTTATTCTAGCTCTTACAATGCTTGGAGTTGTATGATTATATTTAGGATTTTTATTTTTATCCTATCTTGTCTTTGTTTAGTAGCAGGTCTTACAACGATCTTAAGCCCAGATGTTAATAATATATTTTTGCCAATAGAAGTTAATGACCAAGCCACCTCGATTTTATTAAGACCATTTGGAGGATTTGTAGCAGCTACTGGTTATATGTCTATGAGATTTTTATATTCATCATCCAAAGTTCAAGTTGGAACTATAGTTTTATATATAGTCTTGTTTACGATTTCAGCAAAACTATTTAGCTTTATTTATGATGGTTATACCCATTATTCTATGGCAACTTTTACAATTGCAGTTATATTTGCGTTTAGCTTATTTTTTCTTCAAAAATCAAGAAAAAATCAGATCAGTGATCAAAATTTTTTGAATTAAAGATCTATTAAATTTTTTAAAATTAAGATAGCACAAAAATAGATCTAAATAAGTTAGAATTAAGTTTAAAAACTCACACATGAAACACATTTTTTATTGAGGAAACTAATGAAAGTTAGAAATTTTAAGAAAATTTTATTTTCTGTCTTGTTTATTGCAGCATGCGGCGGTGGCGGCGGCGGAGGATCATCAACTCCATCAACTCCATCACCAACAGTAACATTATCATCATCCTCAGCATCAGTGATTGTTGGAGAGGTTGTTACTCTTTCATGGTCATCAACCAATGCAACCAGCTGTTCTGCATCAGGTGCATGGACTGGTTCAAAAGCAGTTAACGGAAACGAAGATGTAACAATATCGACATCAGGGGCCAATAATTTTAGTTTATCATGTACTGGAGAAGGTGGAAGTGGCTCATCTAGTGCAAGTGTTAGTGGAATAGCAAATATTTCAGGTGTTGTCGTTGATGGTTACATAAGAGATGCATCAGTATTTCTTGATACGAATGCAGACTTTATCCTTGATGCTGATGAAACAACTACTACTAGTGATGCAAATGGATCTTTCACACTTCCAAACCTTGATACTAATGTAGTTGCAATTAATGGAGTTGATGCTGATTCAAACAATACTCTTACAAATTTTAGTTTAGTTCAAGCTGCTAACACTTCTTTAGATTTTAGAGCCATAACACCTCTAACTTCAATCGCATTTCATTTAACAGACCCAACAACAATTAATACAATCCTTGGTCTAGATTCTTCCATAGATATCAATACAGCTGATCCGGTTGCTAATATTAATGAAAGTAATTCCTATAAATTTTTATATGAAAAAGGAAATCAAGTAACTTTACTTGTTTATAGTATGCAGTCAGCTATTAATGATATTGCAGGAACTCAAGATACCTCTGAAGCATATTTTTCTAGCATAGCCTCAACTTTAACTTCCCAATATGACGCTTCATCTGAAGCAGTAAATATCGAATCATCTTCATTTATTGATGGTTATGTTGATTTGGTTATGGAAAATATAACCGCAACTATTTCGGACAGCGATAAACAAAACTTAAAAAATACTCTCAAATCTATCATGCCTGTAGTTTCGGTAAGAAATGATTTAACAGTAACCAAAGCTATCACTAATTTCATTACTGGTACTTTTATAAATGATTTTATCTCTATGGCAAAAGGTGAGGCTGCTGAGAGTTTAGTTAATAATTATGTATCAAGTATTAATTCATTAATTGCAGCTGATCAAGGGATAGATTCAAATGACCTTGTCCAGCAAATTACCCTTGTTGATGACACTTCTTCAGTCAATGAAGATGAAAATGTAACATTTACAATATTAAATAATGACACCATAGAAGCTGGATTAGATTACTTCGGACTATTTATTGAATTGTCTACTGCAACCTCAGGTATAGCTACTCTTAATTCAGATCAAACAGTAACATACGAACCTGACCTTAATTTTAATGGTCAGGAAGATTTAGTTTATACAGTTAATGTCGATGGAACTGTTGCATCTGGAAACATAGCAATAACCATTAATCCAGTTAATGATGCACCAACTTTTGATGATCTTGCCTCTAATTTTACAATAGAAGAGAATACGACTTCAGTTACCACTGTTGCCGTTACAGATGTAGAAGAGGATGCTATTGGGTTTTCTCTTTCTGGTGATGATAAAGATTTATTTTCAATAAGTGGAACAGGAGTGATAGCTTTTGTATCCAATCCAGATTTTGAGAGTCCTGCTGACTCCAACCAAGATAATATTTACAATCTTAATATCGAGGCCTCGGATGGAACAGATTCAGTCATACAAGCTGTAACAGTTGAAGTTTCTAATATAGAAAACGAGGGAAATCCAATCATCACAGGCCTAGCATCATCTCTTACAGTTGATGAAAATCAGCAATCAGTAATAGAGTTTACAGTGTCAGATCCTCAAAACGACACTATTACTTATTCAATTTCAGGAGTTGATAAAGATTTATTTGCATTAATATTTGATGGCTCTGCCGCATCACTTACTATGAATGCAGTTGATTATGAAAATCCTACTGATAGTGATGCAAATAATATTTACTCAGTTTCTGTAAATTTCAGTGATGATTTAAATACAACCACTCAAGCTATCGAGTTACTAATTAATAATGTAAATGATAATAATCCAGCATTTGATCCAGACTTTGCTACAGCTGTAAGTATTAATGAAAATCAGAATAATGTTACAACTATCCAAGCAAGCGACGCTGATGGAGATGATTTAACTTATAGTATTTCTGGAGGCGATAGTTCTGTGTTTGCTATTTCGAGCTCAGGTGTTATTACCATGACAATCAATCCTGATTTTGAATCTAAACCCTCCTATGTTTTTAATTGTTCAATAAGTGATGGAGTCAATGAAGCTGCAGCCGGAATGACCGTAACCATTCTAAATGTTAATGAAGCCCCGGTTTTTACAAGTTATACTCCAGGAGTCCAAGCTCAAATTTCAGCTGAAGAAAATACTACGTCTTTAACAACCATAGCAGCTTCAGATGAGGATGGTGATACTTTATCTTTTAGCATTTCAGGATCAGATGCTTCAGCCTTCACCATTTCTGATGCAGGCACTTTAAGTCTGTCCAATTCTCTAGATTTTGAAAATCCATCTGACTCCAATACTGATAATATTTATGACTTTTCTGTTACGGTAAGTGATTCCGCCTTAAGCGCTTCAGTAAATTTTTCACTATCTATTCAAAATACAAATGATAATGCTCCAGTAATAAGTGATTTAGCTTTAAATACTGATGTATCTAATGGACAAACTTCAGTTACCTCAGTGACTGTAACGGATGCTGATAATGATACGCCTACTTTATCACTTACCGGTGATGACGCTGCAGCATTAAATATTACCTCAGAGGGTGTAATATCATTTAACACAAATCCAGATTACACATCTCCAATTGATAGTGATGGAGATAATATTTATGAGTTTACGGTTAATGCCTCAGATGCAGATTTTACTACTACGCAATCTGCTACTGTAACAGTTCTTGAGACCAATGATCCGCCAACATTTAGCGGATTAGAATCCTCTTACTCTGTTGAGGAAAATACGGTTGAGGTAGTCACAGTAAGCGCTTCAGACCCTGATGGGAGCCCTATAACATTTTCACTTTCTGGAGATGATTCAGAAGATTTTACTATCTCAGCTAGCGGAGTTCTGTCTTTTGCTGCAACTTCTGATTATGAAATTCCTTCAGATGACGATACAAATAATATATATGAAATTAATGTAGTAATCTCTGATGGAAGCAATGAAGTATCGCAAGCTGTGAGTATTACTGTTACAGAAGTTCCAGAAGCTCCAGAGTTTATAGGTTTACCTGCAGTATTTTTGATAGAAGAAAATGATAATACAGTCTTGACTGTGGAGGTTGCTGATCCTGAAGGTGATGATTTTGGTGAAATAACAATGTCTGGAGTTGATGCTGCTGAATTTTTACTTGGTAGTAATGGCTTTTTAAGATTTAATTCTTTAGAAGGTGCCAACTATGAAGTTCCTACTGATGCAAATCAGGATAATATTTATGAAATAACTTTTTCAGTTACAGATACCACGAATAATTTAACAAGAGTTCAAGATTTCAGCGTTCAAGTTACTGACTTAAAAGATACTTTTTCTTTAACCCAGACGATATTTGTGGCTTCAACAACAGTTCTTGATGGTGATGTTCCTACTCCGATGAATAATGGAGTTGGTTATCCAGAGGTTCCAAATAATTCATTAGAAACTTCTCAAACATTAATAACCCCAAGCGAAGTTACTGGTTTTGTTGGTGACAAGCTAGTTGAAGTTATAGTAAGAGATGAAGACGGTAACGTAATTTTTGATGATGAAGGAGAGGTATCTTATAACTCTGTTCAAAGAGATGATCCTGAGGATTGGTATAAAATTGATACTGTTCCAGGACTTCAAATTGAACTTGCGGTAGAAGATTACCAGCAAGAAATTGAAGATGCTGATGGTAATACTTCAACAGTAACTAACAAGCCTACACTTCTTCTATATAACTCAGCTGGAGGACTTGTAAATGTTTCTTATACTGCTGATTCAACTGATGAATATCAAAAAATTAATCTTCCTGATTCTGGAATTTATTATGCTGTAGTTGCAAAAGATGTAGGCGCTGCTAAATACACTTTACTTTTATCTCCTGGCTCATCCGCTTCCAGTACAAGTTTTGAGTCTTCTAATGGCACATATGTTGAAGGTGAATTCATTTCATACATACCATTTAAAGGTAATCTTGATAACTATAAGGATGATTATCCTAAGTTCAATCAAGATGAAAGCTTAAATCAGAAGATTTCTTACATAGATAAGTCTAATTTTATGGGACTAAGAGTTATAGAATTTGATGTTGAAAGCGAATACTTTAAAGTCTTTGGAAATGATACATTATTAGATAATGAAGAATTGAAAAAAACTAATCCTGAGCAAATTTTCTACTTAAAACAATGGAATTTACTTCAACACTATAAAAAACTAAACCCTAAACTAAATCTAGAGTTTAATAGGATTCATGAAAAACTAGGTTTTACTCAAGATACTTATTGGGATTATCAGTGGGGTCTAAAATTAATGGGGTTAGATAAAGTATTAAATGCAACAGGTCAAGATGCAAAAGATGTTGCCGTAGCAGTGATAGATTCTGGTTCTCCCTCTGAAAGTTCAACTGCATGGACAACATCGCATTTTCTTCAGGGAGGATTTGACTTTATCGATAATGATTCTGATCCTTTTGATTCTGCTGATGTTTCAAGTAATTCTCATGGAACTCATGTAGCTACAACGATTTCTGCTGCAAATGATGGAAATAATATTAATGGATTTGGAATTTACACAGTTCCATTTAGAGTTTTTGGTCCTACTGGAGGAGCATCTCAATCTGATGTTACCAACTCTATGCTATATGCTGCTGGACTTCCAAATATCACAGGCCAAATTTATTCAGGCTCTGTACCTATAAGAGTAGTAAACATGAGCTTGGGAAGTATAGGAGGAGGCTGTAGTACAGCATATAGAAATGCAATAGCAGATGTTACCAACGCTGGTGTTACCGTCGTTTCTTCATCTGGTAATAGCGCTGAAGAAAACCCAGGAGTAAAAGGCTATCCCGCATCATGTGAAAATGTAATATCTGTAGGAGCTGTCGACCCTCTTTCACAAAGAGCTTATTATTCAACTTATAATGACGAATTAGATGTTGCAGCTCCTGGCGGTACTACGGGAACTGATTTAAATGGAGATGGTCAATCAGATGGTATTTTAGCTTTTGATGGATCTGAAAACCTAGCCTATTATCAAGGTACTTCAATGGCCTCACCTCATGCAGCTGGAGCAATAGCCCTTATTTATGCTTTAAAGCCTGAATGGGATGCTGTTCAAATGGAGGCTTTTATCAAATCTGGTTTCTTTACTGACGATATAGGTACAGAAGGTAAAGACGATGAATTTGGATATGGTTTAATTAATCTTGATAAAGCATTTACAAATTTAATTGATGGCGGGCTTGATTTTACTTATGCAACTATAACGCCTGGTTCATTCAACTTTGGTTATACAGATACAGAAAAATTAATCACAATAACAAAAGTAGGAACTGGTGATTTGAGTGTTACCCAAGTAACTTCACCAAACTCTGAATTGGTTTCAATCGAAGCTATTGAAATTGATGCTAGCGGTTTTGGAACATATAAAATTACCCTTATCAGAGGTGATGTTCCAGATGGAACCTATAACGGAAGTGTAGTTGCAGAGTTAAGTGATGATAGTAAATCAAATGTTACTTTCACTTATTCTCTTGGTGCTGAAAGAGTAGGTCCTGAAATTGGATATGTTCTTGCTTATTTGTATGATGATAATGGAGATTACTATAAGGGCTGGAGAATACAATTAGGAGAAGGTGGGCTTACTTTCCAGGTAACCGACATTGATATTGGAACATATAAGTGGCTCTTTTCTACTAATATTGATAGTGATGGTTATATAAGAGGCTATGGAGAAATCTGGGAAAATTATCCTGAGCTAACATCTCAGTATGAGTTCTTTACATTAACAGACAGTGATATTGAGGCATCTAGTGTTTATTTAAAAACTCGTTCAAGTGGTGGAGCTTTAAGTGCCTCTTCTATGCTTTCAGATCTTAATAACAAGAATGAGACAAAACACACCAATATTAAATCTAAATTAATTATTTTAGAAAATTAGTATTTGTGTTGGTAAAAGATCAGATTAATTTACAATTAATTGAAAATTATCTATATAATGCTTTGAAATTTGGGGATGTGGTGGAACTGGTAGACACGCTTGGCTTAGAACCAAGTGCCGCAAGGCGTGGGGGTTCGACTCCCTCCATCCCTACCAATTTGAAT
>MDSV01046830.1_pt1 | contig 23588 bp, 6 predicted proteins | sample 810851 | NCBI WGS metagenome assembly MDSV01 (sample SAMN05326640, study PRJNA326480) | marine metagenome | isolation source: seawater | place: Atlantic Ocean: North East | collected 2012 | reverse complement strand
TTAGAAATTTTTATTTTATTTTTTTTAGAAAAAAAAAATTCATTAATATAAGTTGGATTCTTACTATATAATTTTTATAATAAAAACACATATAAATATAAAATTAAATATTAAAAAATATAGTAATTTTAATAAAAAATATTTAATAAATATAATAGACTTTTATTTAGTTAATTTAAGACTAAAAAAAATAAATTAATTTAAATTAAATTTCTTTTTTTGTATCAGTTTGTGTATCAATTTCAATTTCAAGATTACTATCATCTATTTTATTTTCAATATCATGATTTGATGGTTTTATATGATCATTTGATGATTTTATTTTTTTATGTGGATGTTCTTCATCATCACTATGATGATCACTTAAATCATCATCAAAATAATTAGTATCAGATGATTTATCATCTGCAGATGCAAATTCAGCAAGTACTTGAAGTTTTTTAATAAGTTCTACTTCATTCCAAAATAATGTAAGATTTTGTTGATGTGTTTTACCAGCAAATATATCTGAAGATTCTAAATATTTCCATCCAAGTGATTTTAATTTTTCTGTAGTCACTCCATACATAACATATTTTTTATCTAATTCAAACATAGAAATTAAGTTATTAGAAATCATTACACTAAGAGATGTTCCAATAGCAAACCAATATATATAATCTTTATAATTTGCTACATTTTCACTATCTTGAATTGTTTGTAATGTCGGTAAAATCATAGAACCAATAGAAATTGCGACTCTACAAGAATTATATCTAAAAGTAGTTCCAGATGCTAAATCTTCATAAGTTAATACTAATTTAGCAAAACGTTTTTTTATAAGACTTCGGTGATATTTACTTATTTTTAGATGATCAATTAATGGATAAATTCTTTTTTCAAAATCAGTCATATAACAACTATATTTATTTGAATCTAATTTATCAGATGATTCATTACTAAAACAAGAAAATAATCCACCCATATATTTAAATATATATAGTGATATTTTTAAATAATAAATTTATAAAAATAAATCTAACCATTTATTTTTAATAAGTTTTATATCTAATGATTTAGCCCAAAAATGTCCGCGTTCTATAAAATCTTTTTTTTTTTATTTGATTATTCATTAACTTTATAACATCTTTACATGTATTTTCAACATAATGAATATCATCTAAATTATATGGAATACTTAATCCTCTATCATTAATAGTTGATGTTAGTGCTCCAATAGGATTATAAATACATACACATTTATATAATTGTGCTTCAACAGCACAATTACAAAAAGTTTCACTAAAATTAGTAGGATAAAAGAAATATTCTGATTTTAAACATTCATTAGCAATAAGTTGTTGAGATACTTTACCATAAGATTTAACATTTTTTAGTTTTTTGATTTTATTTTTGATTTCATCATCAAATTCATGATTCCTAAAAACAGTCAAAGATATATCAGGAATTATTTTCTGAATATAAATTAAACAATCCAATAAAATAGAAAATCCTCTACTAATATCTGACATATATATAAAAGAATTTTTGATTTTATCTATATTATCTTTATAATATGATGTATCCAACATATTAGGTATAATAACATATTTAGAAATAGGTAATTTAATATACTCAAAATTATTATGAAGATGATATTGTGATAATACTATTAATTTATCATATGAGTCTTTTAAATTATAAAGAAAATTATCACCATTACTATACAATATTTTACCATCATAGGAAGGTTGAACTGTCACATCATGCATCCAAATAAAAGTTTTTTTAGCAATATTTTTATAATATATAAAATAATTTATATATCTAACTACAATCATAATATCAATATGTTTATAATTATTTATTTTATCTTTATTAAAATAATAAACACCATTATGTAATATTTCATCTGATTCTTTCAAACCAGCAACAAATATAACTACATTAAAATTATTAACTAATGATTCAGCTAATTTTATACATGTAAGTTCACTACCATAAATATGTTTAGTTGAATAATTTGCTCCATTAAAACTAGGTGCATAACCCATATAAAAACATAATAACTGTTTCATAATAATTTATTATTTAACTTTTTATTTTTAAATAATTTGTTTAAAATTATGATATAGAACTATATTCAGTATTTATAATTCTTCTAATCCATATTTTTTTTGTAATAATTTCTAAAATTTCTACAACTATAAACATAGGTGCTGTTAAAAATGACTGAATAAAACCATCCTTAAATGCTGGACTATTGCCTTCAATATATTTATGACTAGCAATTTGTGCTATCCAACTAATTATTTGAAAAATAATTGCATATACATAAGAATATTCAATATTATAATAAAATAAATTAGATGCTAGTAAAATAATAAAATAAAACACAATACAAAATAAACCAATAGAAATAGAATTATAGCAATAATATATCATATATAAAAGATATAATATAAAACTAGGGCGAAAATTAAATATATTAAATGATGTAGTATAAATATCTAATGATAATGGAATATAATTTAAAAATATAAATAAACTGAAGCAAATTAAAGGTATAAATATAATATGAACAATTTTATTTAAATAATGTGAATGATATTTTGAATAAAAATCAAAATCTATTTCAATTCTAGAATAATTAATATTTAACATATCAAATATTAAATTTATAACTATAAATATATTATATAAATTAAGAAATATAATTTAACCATTTATCTTTAATAAGTTCTATATCTAATGATTTAGCCCATAAATGACCGCGTTCTATAAAATAATTTTTTTTTGACTGGTCATTCATCAATTTTATTACATCATTACATGTATTTTCAATATAATCAATATCATTTATATTATAAGGAATACTAAAACCTCTATCATTAATAGTTGAAGTTAATCCTCCAATAGGGTTATAAATACATACACATTTATATAATTGTGCTTCAGCAGCACAATTACAAAAAGTTTCATAAAAATTAGTAGGATAAAAGAAATATTCTGATTTTAAACATTCATTAGCAATAATTTGTTGAGATGCTTTGCTATAAGATTTAACATTTTTTAGTTTTTTGATTTTATTTTTGATTTCATGATTAAATTCATGATTTCTAAAAACTGTTAAAGAAATATCTGGTATTTTATCTTGAATATAAATTAAACAATCTAATAAAATTGATAAACCTCTATTAGGATCTGACATATAAATAAATGAATTAATATTTTTAGTCACATTATCTTTATAATATTTTAATGATATAGGATTAAAAATTATTCTATAATTAAATATTGATAAATCAATAAGTGATAAATTATTATGAATATGCCAATCAGATAAAAATATAAGACCATTAATTTTATCTTTAAAATTATATATTAAATTAGAAGCATTATTAGGTAGTCTATCACCATTATATACAGGATTTATAATCATATCACATATCCATATAAATGTTTTTTTAGCATTATGATTATTATAAAGAAAATAATTAATATATCTAACAATAATCAAAATATCTATACTTTTAAAATCGGAAATTTTATATAAATTTAAATAGTGAACATTATTATGAATCAATTCTTGATTATTATCAATATTAACAAAAATGTATACATCGTAAATATGAGTTAATGATTCAGCAAGTTTAATTGCATTTATTTCTGAACCAAATACATTTTGTGTATTGTAATTTTTTCCATTAAATGATTCACTATAACCCATATAAAAACATAATTTTTCTTTAATTTTCATAATATAATTTATAAAAAAAAAAAATTAAATAAACCTGATTCAAATATAAATTATGAAGTAAATGAATTACCTATTAACATCCAATAACCACTACCAGTAGTAGTAATACCAGAATTTCTATAATGATTAATATTGTTACTAGTTGAAATTGGATGATTATCATTAGTATCAACATATAATAAATTAAGACACATACCACCTCTATTAAGAATTAAATCAGCTGTAACAAATTCATTAGTATTGGTATCACATAATGAATCTATTCTTATAATAATATCGGTGCTAATATTATGAGAAAGTCTTTTATTAATAGAGTTATATGAACTATCACTTACATTATTGAAAAATGTTTGATATACCGGATGTAAAGCAATTTTAATTTGCTGACCGTTATATTTACCTGGTTTAAGATTAAATCTTATATATAGATTTTTAGTCATATATGATTCAGCAATAGAATTATTAGTATCTAAAGTGATAAGCACAAATGAATATACAGGGTCTATTACAAATACTGATGTTTCAGTTCCAGAATCATTAATATATGAAGATAAGACAGATGTAGTAAGATTATATGGAACATTAGAAATAATTGATGAATTAGAAATACCAACATTTGAATTAAGTTGTAATGAATGATTTATATTAGATGATATTTGTAATCCACCTGACGATTTAAGTTTTATGAATGATGAAGTATTAATATGATGTTTATCTTCTAAAATAATATCATAATTACCAGATACATTAACATTATAATTATTAACTCTGGAATCTTGTTTTAAATTAGTTAATGTAGTATGTGTTCCATGAATTTTTTTATCTAATAAATGATTACTTCTAATATTATTGCTATTTGTAGTTATTAGAGAATTATTAGTATATTGTTTTAAATCACCAGTTATATTTACAGAATTATCACCATGAATATTAATATTACTATCTGAATTAAATGATTGATTAAGATTGTTAAAATTTGAGTTTTTAATTCCATCAATCTTTAATATTGAATCTAATTTAATTAATTTATTAATATTATTACTAATTGTAGTATTTTTATTAAATAAGAATGTAGAAGAAGATTGATTAACAAAATTATTACTATTAGTTTTGATAACAGTAGATAAATCAGATAATATTTCAACAGTTGAATTATTATTTATTTCGGAAGTATAATTTTTAAATGATTTATTATTATCTCCGTAAATATTTATATTTAAGTTATTAGTATCAGGAATGTTTAAATTATTATGAATATTTATTATATCATTAACTTTATTAGATAATTTATTACCATTAATAGTGCTAGATTTATTTTGTAAATTAATATTTGAATTACTTGTATTATCTGGCATAGAAAGTGAACTATTAGCTAAAATTTCTATTATTTGATTAGAATTAACAAAAGTAGATTTATTGGAATGTATATTAGAATTTTTATCTTTATCAGAAATTATATTTGAAAGATTATTAATAGTTATATTATCATTACCAATTGTTTTATCTAAAGAATTTTCATATTTGTTTTCTTTATTAGTTTTATAAATATTATTTAAATTACCATATGTTTCAGTATTATTATGTGAAACTGTTATATCTCTTGTATTTTTATATAATGAAGTAGAAGAACCTATGGTATTTGATAATGAATCAGATATATAATTTAGATTTTGTTTATAAATTAATTGACTAGGACTAGCAGTTCCAGTAATATTATAGTGTGCTGTTTGAACAGCACTATTATATAATTCAAAATTATTATTTTCATTATCATATGTAATATTACAACCAGTATTATATGAAGAAATATTAGTATTACTCCAAAATGTTGAATTTTGCCAGAAATTTTGATATGATGAAGGATTTAGATTCATTTGGAAAAAGTTATTATTTATTCGTATAACTTGATTTAAATGATTTGATATATCATTAAATTGATTAATATCTGTAATTCTAATAGTTCCTGAATTACCTGTATATGTTACAGATGATATTTTTATATTTTTACCTTCAATATTTAGTCTATCATTAAATTTTAAATTAGTAATTTCAACAGATGTAATTAGATTATCATTAAGTAAAGGTTTATTAATATTAACATATGAAATATTAGGGAAAACTATACTAAAATTACCATTATTTTCAGAACTAATACATTTAATTAATATAGGTTCTGAATTATTTTTAGCTTTAATAGCAGTTTCATCACCATCATGTAATGGTATATATGCAGCTTCAACATCATCGTCTAGTTGTATATTATCAGATACTGAAGGTTTAAATACTGATACACTAGTAATATTACTAGGAAAATCACTAGTATTAAATGCATCAGGTTTAATTTTTATAGATTTAATATTAGAATCAACATTAGCAAGTAATATTTTTAACTGAGCTTTACGTTTTGTTCTTTTTTCAGATTCAGTTCCTGTAATATTATTTTTAATATAGTTTTCAACTTCAGAATCATCTAAAACACTAGAAATATTTTTATTTAAAACAAAGTTTTTAATTTTGTTAATTGGATGTTCTGGTTGATTAGTAGCATCTCCAAATACACCTGTTGCTATAAAGTCAGCCTCTTCTGATTGTGACCGTCTAGACACAGTAATATTATAAACAACACTAGTCATCATACTTTCAGAATAAGAAGTAATAGATACAAGTTTTGGAACACCAACAACTAATCCAGTAGTATCAGATATAACCATAGTAGGTTGATCTACATCAACTGGTGTAATATTAAAAGATACAGAACTTTTAGAAGCAGCAACAATTAAAGTATAATTTAAAATATTTGTATTAAAACCTAAAATAGCACTTCCTTCTTGAACTAATTGTCCATTATCTGGAATCATAGTATTTGCTCCTGCTATATTTTTAGCATTACCCTTATAATGAAATAATTTATTTCCTATATTAGTTGTAGGATAATCTATAGAAATGCTATTAGATATATAACTACCTAAAGGATTGTAATCTACATAAGAACTACTACTGTCAGTTTTATAAACTTGCCATGTTTGATTTAATTTTTTAATAAATTGTCTCTTTGTTTCATCAGAATGTAAAGAATCAAAAACTATAATTTCATTAACACCAGCACTAGTTCCTTCTAAAGTATGACTTGATTGAGTTAATACACCATTATATTTAGGTTGTTGATAAATATTTGTGCCACCTAATAAATTAAACTGATTAGGAAATCTTCCAGTTTTATGATAAAGTGTTAAAATTAATTTACCACCATCAATTGTATCAAATCCAGTTAAATTTTCTATATTAGATGAACCAATATTTGGGTCATAATCTTTATCATCAATCCAATATCCCATTCTATTTACTATACCTTCAGAACTTCCAAGAGATGTACGTCTATACATTCCATTATAGTTCATATATAAATAATCGTTATTATTACTTGTATGAATAAACCTTGATTTCTGAGCTTCTACATCACCATAAGGAACTGTTTTTGAAAATATACTAGGTAATGTTTGTATTTGTCCTAGGGAAATAATTTTACCTTTAATTTTATTATTAAAATATGATAATAAATTTTCTTTTGATGAAGTTGTTTTAGCATAGTTAATCAAAGGTTTTAATATATATTCTACTAATAAATCATTATCATATTTTATTCTACCATTATCACCAGAGTAATCAACATCATATTTTCTATTTAATGATATTTGACTACTATTTGAACTATTATCAATACTAAAATAGTTATAATATTGATAATTAGTTTCTTTACCTAATATGTCATATTCATAATTCCATGCACATACTAAATTATCTATTGGAGTAAACTCTATCTTATTTTCAGTTGGATGTATGACAAATCCTTCTTTTTCACCTAAATACATTTCAGAAGCATCTCCTCCATAAGTAGAAGAAGCATAAGCACCTTCATGCATTAACTTAAATTTATCTTTAGTAATATCATTTGTTTCACCATTCATATTTTCGCCATTCATAGGATTATCTGCATTACCAGGCATTTTCTCAGGAAATAAGAATACATATTTATGTTGTGTATAAATAGGAGTATCCATCCAACTAGCACATATAAATCCTTGTTTTTCTGCTTCATAAATTCCACCATCATAACCACGATGAAAATAAATTGTGTCATCACCTGATTTTTTATATACATAAATAACTGACATTAAAAAGTGTCTAGGATCATATTTATAAAAATCTTTACTTAATCTAGCATTAGATTTCCAATTACTCATATTTAATAATTTTCTAGATGAACCACTATTATCAAAATTAACTATCTGACCTGTTGCTATTGAATGTTCTTCATTTGGAATATTCCAAAACTTATCTCTTTCTTCTCTCATTTTATAATATGGTCTTTGAGGAATAATATTAAAACTACCTCCTGCATTAGAAATATTATGATCATAATAATATAAATTAGTATTTTCATTTGGTGTAAATATTATATATTTATCATTTAAAGAATTTATATATTCAGTTTCAGTTAAAACATCTTGAAAATTAAAATCTAAATATACAACACCTGAATTATAAATAGTGCCACCTTGATGTGTTCCATCTTCTGTAGCACTTATTAATATATTTAAGTCAGAAGGAACTTTTATAATAGTAGATATTCCTACAAATGATGTAATAGATCCCTGAACATGATCGACTTCTTCAGGAGAACTAAAATTATTATTATCATTTTTAAATGAAATATAACGTATTTTTACTTTATTACTATAATTTACTAATTCATACTTAAATTCTTGTTGAGTATTTACATCATCAATAGCCAAAAAAGGTTTACCCATAGTTAAATACATCAAAGAATTAAGTTCAGTTGTATCCTTATTACCAATAGAACTATTAATACGCTCATCGAACTCAGCTTCAGCATTTGGATCATTAGGATATCTCCAAAGCCATGTTTCTTTAGTAATATAAGATTCATCATCAGTTCCATATAACTGCCATTTTAAACCTGGAGCATTATTATTTGGTCCTACAGTAGCCATAGATGGAATAGATAATCCAGATTGTTGTCTAAAATATCTTAATGCTATTCCACCCCCATTACTAACATTATAACGAGAATAAGGACCTCCAAACTCATAATATTGTGAACCTTCTGGTATAACATTATGAAGACCTAATCTTTCAGGCCATTCTTTAACACTATCCTTAGCAGGATTTTGTGATTCTTGTGGAGTTCTTTGCCGTGATATAAGTTCTTTTACAAGTTCATTTCCTAGTGTTAAACTATTATTATAATTATCTGAATCACTATTCATAACATCATCTTCTATAGACCAATAATTAGAATCAGACCAGTAATTATCTATTTTATTATATATAAAATTAGTAAAATCCTTTGTATGATTTTTTTCATTTGTTGAATCAATATTATACCATCTATTTATCCTAGGATCTTGTAAATATGAATCCATTCTATCATTATAAACCTTTTTAGTAGATATACTATCAATATCTAATTTATGAATAAATATTGTTTCAGTTGAACGATCTAATCCTGATATGTCTGTGGGATCGTTCAAATTAATATTAAAAGGATGAACATTAAAAGAACTTACATTTGTTTTTACATAATTTATAGCATTATTAATATCATTTATAGTTAATTTTGAAATCTCATCTAGAAAATAATCCAGCCATATAGTTTCATCCATATTTGAATTATCTCTCATATCATACTGAATATATTGTATATTTTCTGTATCAAAACTATAAGAAACCCTAAATCCAGCATCAGATATATTATTATGATTTGGAGGATACCAATAATCATTATTAATAGATTTATAATATTCATGTATTTCAGAAGAATTATCCGAAATATTAAATATTTGATTATGACCACCAACATGTTCCTCAGCATAATCAACTTCTCTAAAAGTTCCAGTTTTATTTCTATAATCTATATAATAACCCCATTTTACCTGATCATTATCAATATTAACAATTCCTAATAAATAACCTATAGCTATTTTTACTAACCAATTAGCACCAGTTGTTGGAATACCTATAAAACTATTACGTAATGAAGAATCCATAATTTTAAAACCACTACCAATATTATCAACATTACCAGTATTATTTTGTGATACAGGAGAATATTTTAAACTAAATTCTTGTGAACCTAAATAAGGAATACCCATATATATATTTATATATCTCGTATTATACTTAACAACATTTGGTTGACTAAGTTTTGTTCTAAAATCTATTAAATTAATTTTTTCATTCATTCCATATTTATTACTATTATATGAATCCTTACTATCAATACTACGCATACTATATCTCCATATATCATATACAATATACATAGTTTTAATTCCTTCACCAGGCACAGTTAAAGGGTGTGCAAATCTAGCGCTATATTTATTAAAAAATATACCTTTAAATAGTTCTTTACTTCTATTAAAAGGCATACTATCAACAAGTTTAAAGCAACCGTATTTAATTCTATGATTATAAATTTTTTCTGTAATATTAAGACCACCATTTAAATCTGAACCCATTGCAGGATGAATAGCACAGAAATAATGTAAAATTATGTTATTTTCTTGAGGATATATTTTTATACGACGTTTACTAGCACCTGTAAAATTAGTTTGCCAATCAGAAAAGTTTGTATATTCAATATCATCTAAGAAATATTTAACTTTATCTGTAATATAAAAAACACCTCCACTTGTATGAGTTCCATCGTGAGTTAAACTTAAAGAAAATGGATGAGTATTATTGCTTGAATCATCTAAATTAAATTCTGTAATTGTATTATTATATATATTTAATTTAGAATGTAGTTTATGTCCTTGAATGTTATCTCCTATAAAATATTTATTAGAACCATTAAATGATTCAACAGTTATTTTATATATTAAATTAACTAAACTAGGAGAAGTTATTCTAATACCTCCATTATAAGTTGAACCCATTCCAGAATGATTATGACAATAATAATGTAAATTCATATCATTTAAATTAGAAGTTTTTGGTTTAATAAAAATTCTTCTACTACTATGACTATCAAAATTATTTTTCCAATTAGACATATTTGTAGAACTATTTGATAAACGATATTCAACAGTTTGATATTCCTCAAATGACTGTCCATTATTATGTGTTCCATCATTTGTAAAACTTAAAAGAAATGGATGACCATTATTTGATGAATCATCTAAATTAATTATTGTTTCTATATTATTATATATTTCAAATTTATTATCAGTTAAATCTTGTCCATTAATTTTATAAACACCATTATCAACTGTTACTTTATGAATTTCACCTTCTTCTTTTGGACCATCATTATTATAAAGTTCTGGAGCATAATTAAAATACCAACCCATATCTCCAGCATTACTAAGTTCTTCACTTTGTGTAACCCAGGTTCCTGATAAGTTTTGCTCTATTTTTACTATGTCATAATTATTTTGATTAATAGTATAATATGAGTCTTCAATAGCAGTAAATATACCATTACCTGTATCATAATCTTTATTTGTAAATGTATAAACAATAGCAACAGACTCAGTAATACCATTTCCATTAAAATCTACATTTCCATCATCTACACCTTTGAAATCATCATTAAAATACCAACCATTAATTCCGCCTTGTTGTAATACTACTGAATTAATAGTCCAATTATAACCTGCTAAATAAACACTCCATATAGATTTTGTATTAGGTTCCATAGTATAATATTTACCACTTGAAACACTTAAATATCCTAATCCATTTGATTTATTAATTCCATATTGATTATTATATTTAGATCTAAAAACATTGGTAGTTTGAGTTGTTCCATTAAATGATATATTATATTGACCAATATCTATATGATTTAAATTAGAAGTAGGTATAGGTAAAGGAGTGCATTTTCTAATATGATAATACAAATATTTACAACCAACACCACTACTCATATCATCATAAACATGATTCATTCCATTAGATTCAACCAAACTATCATAAATTACACTTGGATCTAAGAATATTTTTGCTGATATAGTTGATGAACTAAAATTATTGTAAAAATCACTCTGATTTACTCTAATATTATCTAATTCATAACTTATACCATCTGATTCTTGTAATATAGTTCCTTTGGCATTTGGTTCTGTAGAAAACTCTATTATATGAGGCAATCTATTACCCTTAACACCCCAGTTTAAAGAGTTTCCACCTTCTATACTTGTATCAAATAAATCAAAAATATAAGTTTGCCAAGTATACATTTTCCAATCAAAATAATGCGTATTTTGTTTCGGAATACCTCTATATTGAGGTAAATCATTATTTCCAAAATTATAATAAATTTTATTCATACCATCATAATTATAATCATCTGCAAAATAATAGTTTGATGGACGATAATGAGGCCACTCAGAAGATGGATTTCCTGAACTTTGTTTTACATTATTATCATCATTTACTATTATTTCAGTTGGATTAAAATTAGATTGAAACCATCTAGAGTTATTATCTGTAGAATAAAATAATTGATTATTTATATCAAAATCCATTCTATTTCCATTTGAATCTTCTGGAGGTTGTTCTAATCTTCTGGCACTCATACCAGATATTAAAGGTGTAACTCTATTTAAACTACCATTAGTATTTAACCATAAGGAAACATATAAATGTTCGTACCATCCTATTCTTTTTTGAATTTGTTTTGAATTAGCACTAGTTTCAGTAAAATCATATAAATAAGCATCTGAAAATTGACTAACAATTGATGTACTATTTTCATAATGACGCTCAGTATTTTTTAAATTAATATAAATTATTGGATCTGATATATAAGATTCTAAATTTACATGTAATTTACTAGAGTTAGGTGCTCCTCCTTGATATGTTGTTCCTTCAGTTAATGCTCTATATACATATAAATCTTCATTATCTCCATCAATAATAACAGAAACAGGTGCTATAACTTGTTCAAAATTATTATCAGAAGAAAAATCAGGAATATAATTAATTCTAAATCTTTCTTTTTTAAATAAATATAAATCTCCAATTGAGTTCTGAACATCAACTATTATATATTCTCCATTTTTTAAATAATAACCAAATAAATCATCTTTAAAATAATAAAGTTTTAAAATCTCTCCATTACTTTTATTAAATACTTTTAGATTTCCTACAGTATAACTACCATGATTATAATAATATAATTGATTTTTATGCCATCTATCAGAACGCCACCATTTTTCACCTTGTGAATAATCATATAATAAAAATGTGCTTTTTGTTGCTATTGTGATATCATTAAATACACCTCTAATTGAATTATCATAATCATCATATAATTTTCCACTATTTAATGTGCCATAATATATTTTAGATGAAGCAAATCTAGAATATTCTACTCCAATAGGATTAATATATTCTGGTCCTATCCACATATGATTATTTCTACCAGAAATATCATGTATTTTTTTTTGATAATATATTAAATTTCCAGGTTCATTTGCACTGACTACATAACCTTTTGAATCTTCTCTTCGTGCATAACTTGTATCTGTTTCTATCCATTCATTAGAAATATTTTCTGGTCTAGCGTATGGATTTGACATATTATAATTTATAAAAGAAAAAAAAATAAAGAATTCATTCCAATTAGCTAAAATATATTTTATAAATTCCATTTAAACAAGCATAATCTATATTATTTACATTACCTGCCAAAGTATCAATATCAAAATTATGTAATCCAGGAGTATAGTTAAATAATATTAAATCATTTTCTTTCAATGTTATATTTGAAATAATATCACCAGGAATATATTCTTCTGGTTTTTTATGAATAGAACCCGAACTAATTAATCCATTAGATTCATTAATTAAAACTACACAATTTATTGTATCTACCGATGTAGTTGAACCAGTTGGTCTTACAGATACTGTTCTATTAGTTATAGTTTCTTCTAAATTATTACTAAAAGTTAAATTTGAATCACCTCCAATTATTATATCAGAATTTAAGCAATTCATACTATAATTAGCATAATAATTAATATTTGAATCTTGAGATTGATTTATCACATTACCTTTATATTTTTCAAATGAATCAGAATTATATAGTATATCTGACTCAGAACCTATTTTTATTTTACTTATATCAGATGTAGCATTACTACCTACTAAACTATTTACATTATTGCTTATTATTGATTTTGTATTAAATATTGAATCAGATTTACCTTGTTCTGAATTTATATTATTATAAGTCTCATTTACAGTCATCTTATATTTTATATTCAAGTTATTAGAAATATTAACACTTCTATTTGTTGTATAAGTTTCATTTATATCTTCATTTAATATTGTTTCATAATTATTTCTTACTATTTTATTAAATATTTTATCAGAACCGATACAAGATATATTTACATCTTTTTTATAATTATCTGGTCCAGTTGTAGAATTAAATATAATAGTATTACTACCAGAAATATTTATATCATAATTATTAGAATAATTAATTATTTTATTACTATTAATAGTTTCATTAGATGAAGAATTATAAGAAATATTAAATGTTTTATTGTATAATTTATTAATATTCTGACCACAATTTAAAGCACTATTACCTTCTGTTAAATTTTTATTTTCATTATAAGTTATATTATTATCTTTAGCACTTATATTAATATTTCCTAAAACATCTAATTGAGAATTAATATAATTATTATGAATTATTTTATTTTCATCATTAATTATATTTATATTTTGATTTGATATATATACATTATTATTACCATATATATTATAATATGTATCTGTCTCTATTGTAGAATTTATATTATTTATTATTCTATTTAGATTTATATTTATAGACATATTATTAATAACACCTTTATTTTCCATATTTATAGATGATGATGTAATATTATAATTAGAATTATATGTTTCATTAGATTCTAATGTATTTGTATAATCTTGTATATTATTAATTGTTTTTGTAAAATCTTTATTATATGTAGTCATTAGTGGCACAGGACTTTCTATTACATATGAACCTTTATAAGTTCTACCATAACTTTCTGCTAAAATAGTTAAATCTTTAGCATAAAATTCATTACAATCATTTTCTATCATTACACTGCTACTTCCATTTATATTTTCATTATATAAATTAGATATTAGTAAATCATTATTATTTATTATATTATATTTAAAATCATTAGATGAATTAAAACTTATTGATTTATTACCTAATGAACTTATATCTATATCTACATTTGTATTAAATTTAAATTTACTATCATTAGATTTATTATAAGATATTTGTGTATCATTACCTATATTTATTAATACATTTGAATGATTTGAATCACCTAAATAAACATTTTTTGAAATACCTAATGAACCTTTAGTTGTTATTGATGATACATTATTATTTTGTCCTTCAATTGATAAACTTTTTAATTTATTAAAATATAAATTTGAATAATAATCTTTATAATTATTATTTGTATTTGTCGATATTAAATCAAAATCATTTCTATCAATATCTTTATTTGTATTATCTACACTTATATTATTTATTAGTAAATATGGTTTACTATTTATTGTGTTTCTTATTAATCCAGCAAACTTATAATCATTAGAATTATTTTTATATCTATTTATATATCCAGATAATAAATTATCACCCGTATTATTTTCTCCAATTATTAGTAATGGACTATCTCCTACTAATTCTTCTACTTCAAGATTAGAAGTATCACCTAGTATAGTTCCATTATCTACTATATTTAAATCTTTGCCAAACCATGTATCCTTTTTGATTAAAGTACCTCCATCTATTTTTAATGCTGTATTTGCTGCTGTGTTTGATTGAGTATTATCAATATAAACTCTATTACCAGCACTTAAATAAATACTACCGTCTACTGTGCCTATACCACCATCTCCTATAGAACCTATCAAAAATATTCTTACATTTCCACCAACATTTATTTTTATTTCATCATCCACATATAAATTATTATTTGATACTATATTATAGTTCTCAGGTGAGTCTTCTATAGATATATCATCATGACCTTCAAGTCCAATTGTTAAATTATATCTTTCTGTATCACCATCATCATTACGTGTATAAGTTAATAATTTATCTCCTAATTCAAAATGAATATTTTCATTATTATCTAAAACACTATAAAAACCTTCATCACTTGCTAAATCTTTTATTTTTACTGTTTCATCATTTCTAAATACAATAGCACGTTCTTTTTTGAACTTTTCTGGCAAGTCTAAATCAACCTTATTAAATTTAAATTCTTTTACATATATATTCTGTTCAAATAACATTTTTAGTGAAGCCCTACGTCTTACTCTTTTATTCAATTTATTTGAACCTCGTAATATTACATCTCTTAAATTATTTTTTGAATTTTCATGTAGTATCATACGTGTTTTAGTTCCTCTTGTATCCCTTATTAGACTAGTCATTCCTTCTTTTATAACATCAATAATCGTAGAAGTTTCGCCATGACTTATTAATTCCTCTTCTATAGATGTTCTTGTTTTTGATATTCCCGGATAATCTTCTATCAAACCAATATATTCCGCATTTTTTTTTATTCTATATATATTACCACTAATTTCATCTAAACTGTAATATACATTACTCTCAAAATTAAAACTTACTCCTCTGTCTATTAAACGATATATATTACCTGTGCTTGTATCTAAACCATAGTATATATTTTTTTCAAATAAAAATTCAGGTGCTTTTTCTATTAAACGATATATATTACCATTTTCACGATTTAATCCAAAGTAAACACCAGATTGAAAATTTAAAGTACTCATATAATTTATAGGAGAAAAAAAAATATATTTTACAATCATTAATTTTATATTTTGATTTATTAACTATTAGTTATATTAATAATTTACTCATATTAAATAAATATATTTTAATATTATTAACTAATCTGGTTATGGAAATGTGGTTGGATCATTTCCATCTAATCTAACTTTCACAATTCTATTGACACCCGATGCGTCTCTCCAACCTATACGACTAACATTTATTTGAAGATCTCTCTCTCCAGCGTTGATTTCCTTAAAAACTAAATTGTCTGTCATACTAATAGTTTGATAACTAATATAATTATAATTTTTCAAATTATCTAATCTATTTTCTGTTGGATTATCTTTATTCCATTCTGGCAAGAAATAGTTGTCTGTAGGTGATAAAAGCACTTCTACTATAACTTTATGATAAGACTCATTCACGGTGTCGCCTTCTACATAGCCAAGACCTAGTGTTGGAGAAGTATAAAAACCAATAAAGTCAGGACTGCTTAATTGATGTATAGTGCCTGCGCGGTTCGGGTCAGGGTGAGGAAGAGTATAACTGTTCGAAGTCTTCATATTTTTATATATTGAGTAATTCTGACCATTAATCACCTTATCAAATAAATAAACAAACTGATTAGCACTGCTAGCAGGGAAAGGATGCAACCCTTGTGTGTCAAGAGAAGCTAAGGTCTGTGCTATAGAACTATCTGTATGTTTTATTCTAACTAAATTCACATAATTATCTCCAATTTGAGTTGAAATTACGTCAAAGTTATTAGGTTTGGTATTAAAATCTTGATTTGTATGAGGACTTCTATAATAAACAAAATATACTTTCTCCGCTTCTAATTGATACGTTGATGCTGAATTATCTAAAGGCCAATTTTGTGAATTATTTACTTGATTTAAGGCAAATGTGGGTGCCCCTGCTTGTACTTGTATTTTAACACCTGTAACATTTACCTGGGGTAAGTTATAGCTATCGTCAAAAACATAATAGTTATCAGCCTGATTATCATTATCAGTTATCAGTTTGTTCTTAATGTCTTCTAGAACTTGCCAACCATTGTGGCCCGGGCCAATTTGTATAGGATTAAAATCGCCATTTGATTCGATTTCACCTATATATGCCCCTCCTGACACTATAGTAGCCAAATCTGATCCAAATGAATAATTATCATATACCTTAATAGTTTGAGTTTGCGTGAGATCATATACCTTCCATGTAGAACCATTGATATTATGTGAGCCTTGGGCGATGAAATTATTAGTATCAGCGAATTCTGAGGGTTCAGTAGTTGAATCACCAAAATAGCTTACTAGCTCATAATTTCCTCCTCCGAGTGAATAATTTTTAGGTGCATTAGGATCAGTAGTATTAGGAGCTGGAGCATTAGGATCATTTACACTTAATTTCATAATTGTATTATTAAGAAAGTAAAATGCTTCACCCCCGCTTAAAATAAAAGATTCATAACCAGTGCTACTACTAGGATTTAATGTTATTTTTAATCTATGACTAGAATTTATACTATGATGCGCCTTATAAATAGTTGTAACAATTTCATTATCATTAATAGTTACATATGCAGGACCTCCTTTATGTACTTCGATAAATGTTAAATCAGTTCCATTAATATTGATTGGCGTTGAGCGATCAACCCACGTCCGCTCCCCCTGAGGATTTTGCAGATAATTATCGTAACCTTCAGCACTATAGTATAACTCTATCTTATTTATTTCTCTTCCTGAAATTGTACTATTAGTATTTTCTGTCGACCAGATAGACCCAGGTTGGAGGTACCTCATATATTCTTGATTTTCAAAACCTACATAATCAACTTTTGAAAGTTCATTTGTAGGTAATTTATATTTATAGTATCGAGTAGAATAATATTCTTCTAGTTTAAATATTATTGATTCATTAATATTATTCTTACCAACTATATAATAACTACTAATATCAAGTGAAATTTGATTAACATTATTAGGACCTTGACCTCCAGATAGATTTATAGAATTTTTAGTTTTAATTATCGTTGATAATACCCCAGTATCTAGTTTATTATTATCATTATTTCCAAATACACTTGAATCATTCTTAACATTATTATGTGCGTTTTCAGATATTATAATATCGATATTCCCAACCAAATTTCCAAGGCTAAAACCACCTTTATAATAATCACCTATTACTTTAAAACTAGGTCCACTAGTAGGTTTATTGATTAGCATAAATGTATCACTAGGAGTTATTAATACACCAGGTATTTCCATAGATGCTCCAGTATTAGTAAATGACGCTAATGTACTCATTAGGTTTCCTGAAGCTGGCATAGTTATCTTATTTGCATATTTTAGTTTAATTTGATTAAGAATTGTTGCCATATCACCACTATGACCCAGACGATATGCGGGGTTACTATAAATTTCGTCTTCTCCACCTGTAGTTAATACATTTTTTGTATTTATGAATGTATCCGGTCCATATTTATAAATTACATATTCAGTTCCTACTTCAAAATTGTAAAATTTGATAGGGTCATTAACATTATAGAATCCCCAAACTTCATCTTTAAGGAAATTATGAGAATTTATACTATAATTATCAGTAAAATTATAAAGGTTTAGTTTTTTTCCTCTTGTAATTAATCTATTTGGTATTTTAGACATTATATTAGTATCTATATCTTCTAAAGTTAAAATACTATTAGATATTTCTTGTGGTATATAATTGTTTTCACTATTTAGATAAGGACTATAATTTTCAAGTATTCCATCATTATAGATATGATTTCTCAATCTTGACATATACTTATAAACTCTAGAATAATAAAATCTTAATACGTTATTATTTCTTATTAGTTTATTATTGTTATTAAAATCTTGCCATTCTGATGTAACTTCACCACCACTATTTTCTAATGTTATGTTTGTAGGTTTTCCTACTATATCATAAGTTAAAATTTCATTAAATATATAATTATCTCCTGATTTAGAAAATTTAACTAAACTTTTTTCACCTCCATCACGACTATTAGAAATAACTACATAAGTATCATTTTCTATTATGGATGATTTAGAACTGGTTATATTAGTTATAGATGCAATTCCACTGGTATCTGACTTAATTAAATAAGATTGATTTGCCTCAAAATTATAATTATTATAACTAAAACCAGAGTTAACAGTTATTCTTTCACCTTCAGTGAAAGAATTACTGTATGAACTACTATTTATTATGGTGACTTGTTCTTCTAGTTTCACAGTTATTTTATTACTATGTTTAGCATTTATATCACCCATAATAATATTGCGTATAAAATCGAATCCGCCTATATTTAATGATGGATCATCAACCGTATAACGAATATAATTTCCATTAGTCCCTACCTTTTCGAGACCATATATTGCTCCATCATTCCATTCATAAGTATTATAAATAAATGTACCAGTTCCACTAGATACTTGTATTAATATTAAATTTTTAGTCACATTTTGATTGAATCTTACATTTTCACTATTATGCACAAGAACAGAACTATTCGAGTTATTATAATATGATAAATTATCATTACTAATCATATCCGAAAGAAATTGATTAGACTGAGCTGTAGTAAAGTTATCTGTAATTATATCCACTTCATAACGTTTCCATATTCCATCTTGACTATTTTCTATATAAGGTTGAACTAAAGAAAATCCATAATATTTTGCCGATGTCCACTGCATACTAGTGCTTCCAATAGAATAATCAAATGTTTGACCACTATCGACTTTTACTACATATTCTATATTATTAGATTTTAAATTACCCTCATAAACCCGTTCTATATTACCACTACTCCAAAATAAAGAAGGAACTCCATTAAAAGTAAAGGTAATTTCAGTATTTACTTGAGGTTCAACTAAAGGCGCATATTGCACTAAAACTTCATATCGATCCCAAGTATTACTAGTAACTTGACTAAATCCATATATCTTTCCTTCTGTCCATGTCATATCCAAATAGGTAAATTGACCACCTGCTCCTAAATTTGATGTGCCACCACTAACGACTTTCACTACATATCTAGCACCATTATTAAATTCTGAACTACTGTGCCATACTATATTTTCATGAGTAACTAAAACCTCCATATTATCAATTTGCTTGTTCGTGTCAGGTGGTTCCTGCTGTATAACAGCATTTGTCATTATTGGATTATAAAATAAGGATTTAGTATAGGCAGAAAAGTCTGGTACAGAACCTGAGTATGATGTATAGTACTCATAGTAAGGTTGTTCATCAAGATAATTAAAAACAAAAACAGTTGAATCAATAATAGTATAACCAACATAACCTTGTTTTAAGGTTATAGGTGTTCCACCTGCTCCGGCAAAATTGTTAACTGTAGTAGGGATTATATATATATTTGAATCTGAAGAATTTATAGGACCATAAAATGCTTGATAAGTAGGTTCTTCTTCTAAAGATACACAATTATAGTTTATAGTTATAGGACTGCCACTATTATTATGATATAAACCATTAAAATTATCGGATTGAGTAGGATCTAAATCCACGAAAGCAGATAAATTAGATGTTGTTGGTGCCTCATGTAGTCCCCATACGTCAAGACCCCATTTCGATAATTGAATTTTTGAACCAAATATATGCATATTTGACGTTGATTTTTCATAGTTTTGTAATAATACAGGTGAATTTGAAGAATATAAATATTCAAACTGATTACCATTTTGAAAATCACTCTTTATTTGATCTAAACTCTTGGGCGTTCCAATAATGTTAGGGTCATATGCAAAACTTGAGCTAACCTCATTATCAGTAAATTGACACTCTACTAAATAATACTTATTAGAATGTGAAACTGTAGCATAAAAGGAACCATTGTCGAAGTATCTTTCAATATTATCTCCACCATATGTTCTGCTATATGGTTCTTGTTCACCGAACGGTGCTACAAATTTATAGATATCTAGTGTGCATGCAGCTGTGAAAAAGGTTGTATTAGCACCCCAGTTATTGTTAGGTAATAATATATCTTTAGTTATTTTTGATACTTTGGTAAAATCAACTTTACTTGGATCTTGAATATCATTAAACTGATATTTACTTGAATTAGGTGGTAGAATATACACATTAGGTAATATATTCCATTCACCCTGTGTTGTATTCTGCGCTATTGTATTACTATCTAAAATATAACCTTTTTCAATTAGTTTAATACTTATTTTAGGCAAATTAGATCCATCCTGATATCGATTAAATCCATAAACAAATCCCTTTCTAAATTTATACTCAACTTGATTTATAACATCTGTATCTTGACTTGTCCCTGTTAAATTTTCAAATCCAAAATCTTTAAACGTTTTTGGAGTATCCTGTGTATATATGAAACAAGCATACGATCTCCACTCATATCCTTCGGAATTGGTTCTGTACGCCTCCATAATACTTTTTCTTTTCGCACTTCCTTTATCTTTAAAATAGTTTTTATAAGGACTATCATTAAAATCCATTCGCCAAAAAGAGGGTAGTAAAGCATCCCAATATTGTTCTTCAGTAATAACATTTATTGGACTACCATTATTGAGTCGTCTGGGTGTAGTCATAATCACTTCAGCTCCGATAGACTGACCTCCACCACCATCTGAACTAATAAATTTAGTATAATTATTTACTGATATTATATCTCCTGTTAGAAGGAATCCACTTAAATCAATCGGATTAAATGTTCCTTCACGCTTTATTGCTCGAACTAAATCGTTTGTAAATGGTAATGTGCTAGAATTCTCATAGGTGATATAATATTTTGCTATATTCTTAGGATTACCATCATCTCCAATTGATAAATCATCTTGTCTCGTAGTTTTAATGTTATACCACTCGACTACAGGAGGCTCATCGTTACTAACTTTTCTATATTTAGTTATAAAATTATCATTATTCATTAGAGGTACATAATATCCTTGAGAATTAGAATTTCCAGTATTAGGGTCAATATATTCTAGTAATTCTACAGCATCAACCACTAAATCTGGTTTATTTGGATTAAAAATATTTACAATTGGCATTTCTGTTACTTCAATTTCTTCAAAATTTAGTTTATTTGAATCCATACGTATTATGTCTATTGTGTTATTAACACTAAATATATTTTCAAATATAGCACGCATATATTTACTTTTTTCTACAGGACTTCCAGCATTTTCATATATTAAGTTTCTAATATTATTCTGAGTATCATTATCTAAAACTGTTACATTTTCACCACTTCCGGGAAGAGTTCCAATAGTGGCATTAGCTAAATTATTAATACCAGACATATCAATACCACTCAAATCTATTTCCTCTGAACTATTTAGCACACCTTCAAAAACTGGTTCTATTATTTGAAGTTCTGCAGGATTATCATTTGAAGAAAAATATTTTACAACAATATTTGAATTACTAGAAGCAAATGAAATCCAAGAACCTGCTGGCACTTGTAATATAGGTTCTGTAGCATCATTCTTAAACTCTGTTGCAACACCTACAGGGTAGAGTTCTAAAATATCTTGATCATTATTTATAGTTAATACACCACTTACGGACTGACCATTTAAAAAGTCTCGAGCAGCACCATAACTATTATAATTAGCTAAATTTACTCCGTTTTGATACAAACGTAACATAGTATCTTGTGCGGTGTCTTCAAGAGTATAAATAATATCATTAGAATCTACCCAAGGACCAGGCCCACCAGCATCACTACCACTACCACTTCCACTTTCACTTCCACTTTCACTTCCACCAGTACTGAGTCTTCCTAGTATTTCACCACTATCTCCTGAGAATAATCCATAATAGTCTCCTGGGTTGTAGTTATGATTAATGCTACCAATATTTAAATTGCCACCACTTGATGCTTCAAATATTTTTACATTACTATAACCAAAGGCTGTTGAAATACTATTATCATATATATCAGTTATATAATTAAAGTGTCCGGTTTGG
>MDSV01224518.1_pt1 | contig 23592 bp, 19 predicted proteins | sample 810851 | NCBI WGS metagenome assembly MDSV01 (sample SAMN05326640, study PRJNA326480) | marine metagenome | isolation source: seawater | place: Atlantic Ocean: North East | collected 2012 | reverse complement strand
TTTAGTTCTAATCTAAAGTCTCTTTACGATAATCAAAACTCAATAATAGATGAAGAAAATATTTTAAAATATTTAAGTTTTGGGGTGGTCCCGTCTCCAGGAACAATTTTTAAAAATATATTTAAAGTAAACCCTGCAAGCTATATTGAAGTAAATTTAGATACATTTAAATATGTTGAAAAAAAATATTGGAATATTGAAAATTATGTGAGTAAAAACAAATTTAGTAAAGAAGAGTTTTTTGATAAGTTTTCTGAATCTGTCAACCACCGCTTAATATCAGACGTCCCAGTTGCAAACTTTCTTTCAGGAGGTTTAGATTCTAGCTCTATAGTTAAGAACATGTTTGATAATGGCAATATTGATATTAATACTTTTACAATGGAGGTTGAGAATGAGAAATATGATGAATCAAAATGGGCAAATGAAGTTGTTAAAAAATATTCGACAAACCATCATTCAGAAACCATAAATAGTAATATTGAAAATAATGTAGTAATCGAATCTTTAAATGCACTAGATGAACCATATAGCGACCCTTCCACAATACCTTCTTACTTAATAAGCAAAGCTATCTCAAGTAGATATAAAGTTGCAATTTCGGGGGATGGTGGCGATGAGCTTCTAGGAGGATACCTCAGAACTTCTCAAATGATACATAGTCAGAAGATTCCAGATTATATTGCAACTTTTCTGTATGGAATTTATCCAAACTCATTTGGAACAGGTCAGAAAATACTTTCAAAATCGAATAATTTTAAAAATGCATATAGTTCATATTTTGAGGACAAGAAGCTTTTAAATTTACTTGATATAAAAATAAACTATAAAAGTGATAAATTTTATCAACAATCATATGATAAGTACAAAAACCTGATCTTATCTGACTATAAACTCTATCTACCAGAGATGATGATGTTAAAGGTTGACAGAACTTCAATGGCTAATTCAGTTGAAGTTAGATCACCATTCGTAGACCATAAATTAATTGAGTATATATTAAGTATTGACTCGGAAAATTTTGTTAGAAATTCTCCAAAAGCAATACTAAAAGATTATTTATCTCAAGATTTTGAAAAGGAATTTTTAAACAGAAATAAGCAGGGTTTTGTGTTTGATTTAGAAAATTGGGTTTATAATAATTTGAGCATCATAAATGAAAAGATAAATGAAGGAAATATTGTTAGCAATTTAAATTCAAATATTATAAGTAATCTAACAAAAAGAAAATCAAGAATAAATGCTCATAGAATTTGGAAATTATTTGTAATTGAGAGCTATTTATCAGATTTGAAGTAATATGAAAAAATTTGTTCAAGCAATATTAAGATTAATACATAAGTCAATTTTAAAATTTAATTTTCCAGATAAAATTTCTATATACTTCCATGATATTTATCAAAACGAATTATCTTCTATTAAAAATATAATTCTTTTTTTTCAAAATCTTGGATATGAGTTTGTAAGTGTTGCAGATTTTTCAAAAGATTATGGTTTAAATAAAAAACAAGTAGCACTGACGTTTGATGACGGATTTAAGAATTGGATCAACTTGATGGAAATCTTTGAAGAGCATAATGTAAAAGCTACATTTTTTCTAAATTCTATATTTTTAACAGAAGAAAATAAAGATAGGTTTTTAAAAAATATTAATTTAGATGATGAATCAAAATTAATTAATTTAAGTGATATTGAAAAAATTTATAATAAAGGCCATGAAATAGGGGCACACACACATTCTCATTACACAATTTCAAGATTAAGCTTAAAAGATTTGATTAGTGAAGATACTAAAAATTTTGATATATTATCTCAATATTTTAACATTGTATCTTTTGCAATTCCGTATGGTATGAGAAGATATGTTACCAAGGAGCAATTAGATTATTTAAAAACAAAATATAAAGCAGTATGTTTTGGTGAGTCCGGTATGCAATTTAAACAAAATGAAAAGTTCGTACAAAGATATCCATGGCAAAGTGACAAATCTTTCTTGTACAATATAGAAAATATATGCACGGATACTTCCTACTTTAATGACCTAACCTTAAGAAGTGGTCTCGGCTAGGATTTCAAATAAGATACTCCAATAAATAATGGCGAAGAAAAGTTGGTTTTATCAGTAAAAGTTAATACGTCGGTGTTATAGCTTTCATTATTCTTTACAAAATTAAAATAATCAGAATTAGGTTTAGAATTGTCAGAAATGATTATCAAAGGGGATAGTTTATTTTCAGTTAAAAACTTAAATATAAATTCTTCACTTTTCTTTTCATGAGTAGAGCATATTAAAATACTTTCTGCAATAGTTTTTGAATCTTCTGTTTGGAAATAATCTTCAACATTTCCTCGATATAAATTAAACTGGGTTTCCTTAGTATAATTATCAACTAGTCCAGCCTTTCTTTCATTTTTTTCTACACCTATATATTGTTTAGAAGAAGTTAATAAGTATTTATTTGAGTAGATTAAGTGTCCTAATCTACCATGACTTACACCAAGTTCGATTAAATATTTGATATCAGTGAGGGTAAATAATATAAATGGCAGTAATCGATAATCCCAATGATTTCCTAAGTCAAGATCATTTTTTTGTGAATAAGGTAAGTTAATAATATCACTTTTTTTTATTTTTGAATTTAGTGCATCATTAACAACATCATTAATTTCATTAAAAGATAGGTTAAAGTTATTTTTTAGATACTGCTTAAGGGACAATAAGCTTTCAGCATTTATTTCGAAACTAAAGTTTGTATGCTCTTTAGATTTGATCAACCAGAAAATATATGATAAAAGTGATTTATAGAATTTTTTAAGAACTATTTTTAATCTTTTGAAAAAAATAAAAATAATTAGAAAATTACTTTTTCTAAGATAGTTTTTTAAAGCGTTTATCATTATTTTTTTCCAACAGAGTTACATTAAAAAGTTCCTTAAACAGGATACCAAAGCAAGATAAATAAATTATTAAAGAAATCCAGGGACTCCTGTTTTCATTAGAATTAATGTTATTTGCTTCTTGAATCCAAAAAATTCTACAAAGTTTTGAATTAGATTTTTCTTGAATAAGTTTTTGGTTATTTTTACATGTTTCTTCATTATTTTCTGTATATTTAGATAAACTATCTTTAAAAATTATATTGGACGAAGAGAAATTTTTACAATCTGATTTGAAATCGAAAATGTTACCTGATTTATGTACTTTTTTTAGTATTGTATTTTCAAAAATAAGGATATTATTAACTCCACAAAATACGCTGTATTCATTTGAAGCAACCATTCTTTCGGACGTTTGTTGATTGTTTTCTTTAGGATGTCCAGCAATAAAAATTACCGAACCAACAAAAACTAAGGATAAAAGAATATTTAGGTATTTTTTATTTCTTTTAAAAATATATGATACAAAAAAAGAGAAAGAAACGATTAAAAGAAAACTATAATAGAAAGACTTAAAAGTATCACCTTTGTATGGATTAAAGTTATTAGAAGGAAACCCTATAGCATTGAGATACAAAATTATTATCCCTACAAATGGTGCCAAGTAAAACTTTCTTAAACTTTTATTTTTAATTGATAAGTAGAGAATGCAAGTAAAAAAAACAATACTAATTGATACAGATAAAATCTTTCTAAGGTGATCTAATTTATTTACAACAAATCCAGCAAAAGGCCCCCTGTAATTAATCTCTCTTTTTGTTGTCAAGAAAGTTTCTGAATCTGTAACAAAAATATCTTTTCTATTCTTTGAAAAATAGTTTCCAGAAAAATCAAACATCTGATTAAAGTGATCACCGAATGTATCAAGTAAAGTTAAATTCATAACAGACTTTGCATGTATACTATAAAAATCTTCTTGATAGTCATATTCAAAAAAAGGACTTTTAAAAATTTCAACAAAGTTTACTTTAAATAATATTAATGGGCTAGCTTTGTAGTCAAACTCTTCTTCATAGACTCTGTCAAAAGGAGTAAGACCTGTAATTGTATAATTCTCAAACTGAATCACAGAAAAGATTAATATAAATACAACAATCAATGTGATTATAGTTTTTGTTGTTAAATTTCTAAAAACTTCAAAATAAAATATCAATAAATATAACACTGTCATTGCACCAAGAGAAGCTTTTGAATTTATTATTAAAATTAAAAATGGAATTGATTGATATAGAAATTTATTATTTTTTGATTCTAAAAATTTTTCAATTAAATACAAACACCATGTAAAAAGCGAGAATGCAAAGATTTCAGGTTTCATTACAGCTCTTGCATACAATACTTGTGGGAAGAAGTTTAAAATTATAAGTGTCCCAAGTGCAATGTTGCTGCTAAATTCATACCTACGTAAAATTTTATACAACCCTATTAAACCTATAACAAATAAGAATAAATTTAATTCTTGTACTGAGGAACTAATTATTGATTCTTGATTTCCAATATTGATAATTTCTAAATGTCTTTTTAAGGAAATTGAGACAAGAAAATAATATATTGTCCCTTGTCCATAGTCTATAAGGACATCTAATCCTAAAAAATAGTTTACATAATCAAAATATTTTGAAAAGTCTACGTTATTTCCTGAATAATAAAAAAAATTCAGCCAATTGTGTGTTAGATAAATACAGAAAACTAATACAAATAATAAAAGTTTGTTAAGATTTATTTTTAACATTTTTTGAACTATTAAATACTATTAACGAATTTATGAAATAAAAAAGTAGTTTAATACCATCACTAAATCTAGAAATCTGAGTTGATCCGTATACTCTTGCTTTATAATGTACAGGATATTCCAATATTTTTTTCCCACAATAAGCAGCACTGAATATAAAGTCAAAATCACCAAAAGGATCTTTAACTAATAATTGATTGTTCCAGTCATACATTTTATTAATCATGTCTTTTTTAAATACTTTAGTGCCACACAAGGAATCTGTTAATTTTGTTGAGATTACAATAGATATAATAAATTGAAAAAATAAGTTACCGATGTTATTTAATCTCCGCATTGCACCTTTCTCCATTTTGTAAACAAATCGGGTTCCATTTATAAAATCAGCCCGACCGTCTTCAATGATTTCAAAAAAATCACTTAAAGTTTCTGGATCAATACTAAGGTCAGAATCTAATACAGTTATTAATTCATAACGAGATTCTTTTATAGCTTCAAGCACTCCAGGCCCTTTGCCTTTAGAGAGTTGCTCTATAACTTTAATAGGCAGATTACTAAACTTCTCTTTAACACTTAATGAAGCACCTAAAGTGTTATCTTTTGATTGGCCACATATGATAATAATTTCATATTCTGAATTAAAAATAGGTATTCTTTCTATTAATGGTTCAATATTTTTTTCTTCATTTTTTGCTGGGACAATTATTGTTTTTGTGTAAGTTTGTTTAAGTTTATTTTTTTTTGTGAGTAACAAGTAATTATTTATACCTAAATTAAATTTAAAGAATATAATTTCAAGCAACTTATTTATTAAATCCCCAAGCTTAAATAATTTAAAAGGAAAAACTTGCCTAGTAAAGCTTCTTACAATTTCGTAACCGGATGACTCTGCTACAGAGTATATTTTTTTCAAATGTATATAAGATCTCGCTCTTGATATTTTTTTAAATTTTAGAGTTTCAAAAGTAAGTAAGAATAAGTTCCACTTGGTATTTATAGAATTTATTAGAATTTTACCATCATTTGTAAGCATATCATTTAAGGTGCCTAGTAAATTATAGATATCATCAGTAACTTCAAAAATATCTGTAATAACTATTAAATCGTATTTCTGGTCTTTAATATTTGCTACCTGAGCATCAAGATTAGTGTTCAAATCTAAACTGAAAATATTTTTTTCATATTCCGTATAGGTTTTAAATGCATTGTCCTGATTTATTAAGTGAATCCAATTAGTATTGTCGTAAACAAATCTTTGAATTTCATAATCATGCCTTAGGTAATAAGATTTTGGATTTAATTTAAACATCTTTTTTATTATATGGCTTTTAAATTATTTAACTTATAGTTAAATATTATAATTTATAAATGAGACTTACTATATTGATAATTAATGGCATATGAAAATCAAAATATAAAAACAGCTAATTTTTTCTGGGGAGGCAATTTAACTCCTTTTGAAATTTCTAATATGTTTTCTTTTTTTGAAAAAGGATTCACAGTTAATGTATGGTCTTATGAAAACTTAAGTCTACCCAACGAGTTTACTTTAAAAAATGCTGAGCTTATATTGCCAAAGGAACAGCTAAATAAATTTAAACAAAATTTTCAAAAGTCAAATATGTCATCGTTCTCAAATCTTTTTAGATATGAACTATTAATGAAAGAATCAGGCTGGTGGTTTGATTCTGACTGTATTTGTATTAAAACTGCCGAAGAGTTTGCAGATTTAGCGAGTGACAAGCCTTTTGTGCTTGGCCTGGAAAATAATAACTTAGTTGGTAGTTCTGTAATGTATATTAATGATAAAAGAATAGTAAAACTCTTACTAGATGAAGTAAATCAAAGGATTAACGATAATAATTATAATTTTTATTGGGGGGAAATTGGACCGTATTTGATAACAGATGTATTTGTTGAAAATAATCTTTTTGATAGAGTAATTAATAGAAACTATTTTTTTTCAATTGAACCGGAAAATTTCTACAAATTATTTGATCCAAAAGCCAAACATTATGTGGAAGAGCAGTTAATAAATTCATTTGTGTGTCACACATGGAATGAAATGTTTAGAAAATTTGATATTTCAAAAGAAAAACTACCTCCCAAGAATAGTTATTTATATAATCATATTAAAGAATTTATACCAAGCAATAATTACTCTGTTTATGGCTTATTTTTTAATATAAGATTCCTGCCTATCATTAAATATTTCTATAAAACTTCATCTAGAATGAAAACACTTATATAGAATTTAATTACCTATGTTCAGAGAAGCAGTTTTCACAAGATATTTAACGTACTTTCTGGGGGCATTAACCACGGCAGTAAATATTTTTTTACTTACTTATTATCTTGAAGTAAATGAATTTGCAGTTTGGGGAATATCAATGTCTCTTATTTACTTAATTTCACAGGTTGGACAGCTCACATATGTACAATACATTGATAAATATTTTCCTAATATTTCACTTTCTGAAATGAAAATGAAAATATATCAATTCATAAAAACTATAATAATTTTTTTCCCAGTCTGGTATTTTTTACTATTTGTTTTAGATTCTTTTAATTATTTTGATAAATTTTATATAGAAAATATACACATACTATTTCTCTTGATAAGTTCATTATGTATACTCGAATCATGTATTGAGGTAGTTTCAAAATTTATGCTCGCCTCAAGAAATACAAAAAATTTTGACATTAAAGAACTAGTCATAATAAAAATACTTCGGGTTGTTTTGTTCTATTTCCTATTAGTTACTGGTTATAGCATTTACCACTTATTGTTTGTATCAATCTTGATTAGAGGGTTTTTCTTAATTTCTATCTTGAAAATTAATGAGCCAAAAATATTTTTGATTATTAAAAATATATTATCTGCAAATATTTTTATCGAAAACTTTCAAAATTTCAAATATACTTCTTATGCTTTTTTAATCAAAGTTCTACAAACGTCATTTCTAAATTTAATATTTTTGATTTATTCAAATTATTCCTCAAGCGACACAATTGCAACTTATTCAATTGGAATCATTATTGTTAATAATTTGAGACCAATTGTTTCATCTTTCAGTTCACTATTAACACCCAGTATCTCTGAAAAAGCAAAAAACAATGAGTCACCTACTTTATTTTTAAGGAATTCATCATTTTTAGTATCATTTATTAGTTCATTTTTTATTATAGGAATATTGATATTTGTAGAATTTAAAGGTTTATATTCTCAATTATTTATTGAGTATAATCAAAACTTTTATGACATAGTTTGTTTAGCTGTTCTCTCATCAACAATTAATCCAATATTTCAACCAACTTTTAATTTAATTAAATTTTCAAATCAAGAAAAGCAGTTGTTTTCTAGACTGACAATCAACTACCTGTGCTTCCTAATTTTGTCTGTTTTTGTAACTAATTTTCAAAGTAGTTTAATTGTTATTTACATATTATTTGAATTAATAAATCTATTTATAACTCAAAATTTATACAGTAATTATTTTGAAAACACTTACATATATTTATGGTCAAAATTTTACTTATTAAGTGCAAGTTTTTTGTTAATTGATATTCTTGCTTTTGATCTTCCCTTAAACTACTTTACATTTTTTATTGTTTTCATTATTTATTTAGAATTCAGAAAAATATTTTCAAGTAAGTATAATTTTTTAAATCTTTTTGATAACTAATTTAAAAACTTAAGACTTCAATTAACTTATTTAGATATTATTCTTTTAAATATGAATTTATTGTATTGTTTGGATTCAAATTATAATGTACAAGGTTTAAATTCTATAAACTCAATTCTAGAAAAGGTAAATAAAAAATTAAATTTTTATATAATTCATAATTCACCCTACAAATTTGAACAAATGGTTAAAGAATTATCATCTTATAAAGATCATAATTTTAACTTTTATCAATTCGACAATCAAAGAAAAAATTTTCCCAAAGTAAAGAATTCCCATGTTTCAGATGCAACTTATTACAGACTATTTATTTCGGATTATCTACCAAACAATTTGGAATTTATAACATATATTGATGCAGACATATTATGTTTTAAAGATCCGATTGATGAGATACAAAAACAAATAAATGAAATGCGCAAAGCAGGCAATCCAATATCAGTTGTTACCGAAATGAAAGGTAATGAAGAATATATTGAGAACCTTTCTTTGAAACAAGATAAATACTTTAATGCTGGAGTAATGGTTATAGACTATAAAAAATGGTTGAAAATTTCTAGCAACAATTTATTTATTCAAAATATGCATTTGCTTGAAGATAAAATAATTTGGTGGGATCAAGATGTTTTAAACCACACTTTTGACGGTAACTATTTTGAATTAAATTATTTATTAAACTACAAAATAGAATTTACTAAAAAATTTAATTATAAAAAAATACACGAAGATGTATTTTTTTTACACTATCAAGGAAAAACAAAACCTTGGGATATTTCTACTTTTAGCAGTGAATATTCTAAGCCTTATATTGAAAAATATAGAAACTTAGATTTAGAACCTTACCATTTAGTTATTAAGCAGCCTGTAAAAGATACTTTTAATTTTGTATTGATACTTATTAGAGATTTTTCAAAAATAGATTATAAATATGGATTGTTGAAGGTTTTTTTCAAATCATTGCTAAATTTAATGAAATAATTTATTTTTAAAATATCTTAGGTATTCTAATTTTGATTTTTTAATGGTTTGTTTTAATCCAAACGCATCAAAGCCAAATTGACTATTTTTTAAATTTCTAATTTTTTCTTGGACATAAACAGGATGATCGCTAATCGATAAATTAAAAATATGTTTTGCATATCTTTCTTCAATCATATTAAACCATGCTTCAAAAGCTAGTTCATTAGAATCTCCTCCTCTCTCACCCCATTCTTTAAATTCTCTAAACCATGCCCTTGCGAATCTAGCCCTATCTTTTGAAATTACATCTTTAGTTTTGAAAACGGAATCATAGTTCCAAATAGGCACATTAACAAAAGGAAAATCTGCAGGACGTAAAAGTTCAGAGTTTAAAGTAGGTTGGCATAAATCTCCACCTCCATCCATTTTTAAATTTGGATATCCCTTCTTATTTAAAGCTATGCACATATTTGCTTTAATGTGATACCTATCAGGAGTAAAAATTTGATACTTAGGAAAAGTTATTGTAGGAAGATTATCATATTTGGATAAAGCTTCTTTTAATATACTAATTGAATTTTCATGAAAAAAATTATCAATATCCATATGTATGACCCAATCACCATTTGATTTATCTAATCCTTCTTGAAATACTTCCCCTATATAGCTAAAAGAAAATTCATCAGGCCAATCTTGTCCAACAACAATAATTTCATCAGCAAAATCTTCATAGCACTTCAAAGCTTCTTGCCAAGCATCCATCCTGTTTTCTGGATCAGTCATCGAGGTAAATATTGATATTTTCATATTTGATAAAATATTATACTTGCTTGAGTGATCATAAAGATAAAAATTATAAATCTCGAATTTAAATCCTTCTCTCTATCGTTACTATTGATAAATATTTTCTCTATTATTAAAAAAATATTTAAATAGATTGGGGTGAAAATTAGTATTGTAAATCTTGGAATAGGAGCAATAACGTGATACCAAGCAGCTCCAATAAATATTAGTAAAAATAAGAAAAATAAATAGTATAAATTAAAAAAATCCATTTCATCAATTTTCTTTTTATTTTTTGCTAATACTGATGCAAGGAGGAAGAAGCTAAAGTTCATCGCGCCTGTAAACTCATTTAAAGAAAAATAGTATATTGTTATATTTTTAAAACCAGAAATGAATCTATTTGCAATTTCAACACCAGTGTGCTCAGATAAATACTTCGTTAAAGAAGGCAGTTCAGTTTTTTCCATATTTGGCCAGCCAATTCTATCATTATAATTTTTTGTTCCGAGCTCAACTTCATCCCATGAGTCATACCAAATATAAAAAGTTGTATTTACATTATAAAAAATATGTTTGTTGTAGTTTTTATAATTTTCAATTAAATATGGACTACAAATAATGAAGAAAGTAATAATAGCAATTAATAAATTTTGGATTTTTTTCACGGTCAATATTTTTTTGTACGCATAAAATAATATGAAAAAGACAATAGAAGCAAAAAATATTGATAATCCTGATGCTTTTAGAAGGTACAGTATGGACGAGATCCCTCCAAAAATTAATCCATTTTTTTTGCTTGGGTTTTTAAAAAATTCAACTCCATAAATATAAAATAATCCAAAAGTTATATAAAAAAGGGGTTCAACCACAACATCGTGAATATATGCAAAAACTGGAAAAAAAACGGTGAATATAGTACAAAAAAGCATGACTACTTTTGATGTAAAAATAGTACTTAATTTTCTAAAATAAAGATAGCTAAGAATACCAACATAAATTATGTTCTTAAATTGGAATGATCTGTAAATCAAATTTTCTGAAAAGCTTTCAGAAAAAAATATAAAAAGCAAATAGTTAAAAAGTGGCATTCTATTTCTGTCACCTAAGTACCAAAAGTTATTACTATTTGATATCTGTTTAACATGTTCGATATAAGCTAATTCATCATATTGCGGGAAAGGACTGATTGTTAATGATAAAAACAAAGCTCCAAAAAAATAGCCACAGAAAATTAAAATTTTTGTAATTTTAAAATATAATTCTTCATTTTCTATAGCTTTAATTAAATTATTTAAATTAAACATTTTATTTTGAATAATTTGAGTTTATAAATTGGTATCACAACTATCTTATATTAGATGGGTAAATACAAATTTTTACAACCTACTTTTACTTTTTTTCTTATAAATTCTTTTTTTATCAATTTGGGTGTATATATTTCTCAATTTATTTTCTTAAAAGATAAAGTTAATTATTTTTTGTGTACAGAAATTATTGAATACCAAGTACGTCTTTTCTCAAGAGACATGACATTTATATATCCAGAGAGTTGTGATCTAGCTATATATACGGATGGTATAGTGAATTTTTTAAATTTATTTAATCTTGAAAATTATGTTTATATCAATCGCCCTCTATTTGTAATGTATATATTTGTTTTTTACAAAGTCCTTTCAACAATATTAATCTCATTTGCTCTAAGTGATTTAGTTCTTGTAAAGGCAAGCTTTTATGTGGGACAGTTATTCTTAACTAGCTTTGCATCAATGACAGTTTATAAACTCTTTTCAAATTTAAATTTCCAAGTTAAAAATAGATATTATTATTTTCCACTTATTATTTCACTGTCTCCCATTTTTAAGTGGCACATTTTTGAGTCTGCTTCAATGACTTTTACATTTTTAATTTTTGTAGTCGGTATAAATTTTTTACTAAATTTTGAATATATAAATTCTTATAAGTTATTTTTATTCTCTGGCTTTCTATTCTTGATTCACAGATCAGCTGTAGTAATCCCTGCATTATTGTTGTTTTATATTTTGATATCAAAAAAATTTAAATTAAAAAATATTTACAAAATTCTAAGTTTTTTTGTTCCATCAATTATTTACTATTCTTTAATTAATATTTTTTCAGACTATACAGATCATCAAGCAGAAGGTTACAAACAGTTCACCTGGATATTAGATTATTTTCAAGGGAGGGATGTAAACAGTGGTGGATATTTTTGTCAGACTCCCACGCTTGCTACGAGTTGCTATTTAAATGATATAATTATTCTTTTGCAGTATCTCGCTATCCCATCAATTTTTGTTTTAGCTTTCATTCTCTTTAGAAATAAATTTGATTTTAAAGAAATTGAACTTATTAAATACTCAGTAATTTTTTCATTGTTAATAAATTTATTTTGGTTATTTATTGGATGGTATCCCCCTATAAGATTTTCTTACTATGGCTATGGTAATTTTATAATTTTTATGTTGATTTTTATAATGTTGTTAATTGAAGACAAATTTTCATTAATTCTATTTTTATTAGGATATATTTCATACTTTCTTAATTTAAATCATTGGAACTCACCTGATGTAATAATTTACACAGGGCTTATTAAAACTTCGTCACTATTTTTCTTTTCATCAATACTTTTTGAAAACCTCTCAAGAGATGAAACTAAGAAAATTACTGAGTAAAATATTCAACAATTGAATCAGTAACATAAGTCAACTCAGCATCACTTATGCCAGGCCATATAGGTAAAGATATAATTTCACCACAAATTTTTTCTGAGACTGGAAATTTTTCTGAAGAGTTATGTGCAGGCAAGGAGGGTAAGGTTTTTGGATAATAAATAGCATTAGCAATATTTTTTTTATCTAGATAATTTTTAAAATGGTCTCTTTCGTTTTTGAGAATATAAATTGAGTAGTAATTATATGTTGAGTATGAATTATCAATTAATTTTAGATTTTCTATATTCGAGAGTTTTTCATCGTAATACTTACCTGCTAAAATTCTTTTTTCTATCCAAGCATCAATATGCTTTAATTTTAAGTTTAAAACGGAAGCCTGAATAGAGTCTAGTCTTGAATTAAATCCAAAAACCTCATTAATATATTTTTGTTTTGATCCATGGTTTTTTAACATTCTCGCATATTCTGCTATTTCATCACTATTAGTCGCTATTGCACCTCCATCACCGTATGCACCCAGAGTTTTTGTAGGAAAAAATGAAAAACATCCAACATCACCCAGTGTTCCCAAATGTTTTTTGTTGTATTTTGTGCCGAAAGACTGGGCAACATCTTCTACAATCATTAAATCATATTTCTCTGCTATAGAAATTATTGCATTCATATCTGAAGAATTTCCAAATAAGTGAACAGGAAGGATAGCTCCAGTATTTTCAGTTATTTTATCTTCTATTTTGCCTACATCAATATTGCAATCTTTGTAATCTATATCAACAAATATAGGTATCAAGCCAGCTTGTACAATAGCTTCTGAGGTTGCAAAAAAAGAAAAAGTAGGAACTATGACTTCCTTTTTTTTAAGTTTTAACGACAACAAGCCGATGATTAAGGCATCAGTACCATTTCCAACACTGACTATATTTTTTGCGCCTAAATAAGTAGATAAAGAATTTTCAAAAGAAGAGACACTATCTCCTCCAATAAATTCCCCCCTAGCAATATGATCTAAGAATAATTCTTCATACTTAGAGCCCAGAGCTTCCATTTCGTAGTCAAAATTAATAAACGGAACTTTCATTCTTTTATCTCGTTATATCTATTTTCTTGAACGTCAAATAATATTCCAAAAAGAAAGAATATAAAAAATAAAATGATTCCTGTTGTTAAGGAAATAAATGTTATTTGAGGAATTTCATCAAGACTAATATATCTTGATATAGTTCTATAAGTTATTGGTGGTAAGGCAAAAAAGAAAATTATAAAAGAAAATAAATAGCTTATTCCTGCAGGGGAAAGGTTTTGAACTATTAATTTTTTAAAAACTCTTGAAAAAAATAATCTAATCAATAAATAAATTAATTTTGGGATAAAAGTTAACAACCTTATTCCACTTTTTTCCTCACCATAATGTGGCTTTACTTCAATATCCATTACTTTTGCATCAGCCATGTTCAATAGATATAGAAGATGTCCCGGATATCCATATCTTTTAATTAATTGATGTAAGTTTAACTTAGGCACTATTTTTAGATTTAATGCTGTGTAGCCCATTTGAGGATCCATTATGTGATAGTATCCTGAAGCAAATTTTGTTAATAAAGTTAATAAGGTATTACCGAAGAATCTATGTTTCGGCATTATATTTGAGACTCCCTTGTATTTCAATCGGTTTCCTTTTGTGTAGTCTACAGTTTCATTCAATACTGGAGTTACCAAGTTTTCAAAATCTTCAGGTAATGCTTGGGCATCTCCAGGCATTACAACACCTACATCATAATTTTTTTCGTATGCTAACTCGTATCCTTTAACAATTGCGGAGCCAACTCCTGAATTTTTATCTAGATTTATCAAGGTAATTTTTTTGTTATTTTTTATTTCATCTACAACAATGTTTTTAGTATTGTCTGTTGAGCAATCATTAACTATTATTATCTCACTAATCTTTTCCGGCATAGAATCAATTGTTTTTTTAATCAATAGCTCTTCATTGTAAGCAGGAACTATCACAGCAATTTTTTTATCCATTATTAGACTTTTCTTTAATTTTTTTTGTACTCTCTTCAAGGACTGAAACAACATTATAAGCATGTTGTGAGTCGTTTAAGTTAATTTTTCTATTTTCGATACATTCTAAAAAATATTTTGCTTGTTCTTTAAGGGGTTCTAAGGAGGGCAATTCAATGTTAGTCAATGCGTGCTTTTCAATATTTCCATCTTTTGAAATAGATGTTTTAAATAATTTTAATTTATTTATTTCTTCGGTATCTGAAAAAACTAGAGATCCATTACTTCCAACAATTACAAATCTTTGTTCTTTAAATGGATGAATCCACGAAACAAAAATATGAGTCTTTACATTATTTTTGAAGTTCAACAAGGTGAGGGTTGTATCTTCAATATTATTATTAAGAATTTTTGTAGCCTGAACATCAATACTTTTAATTTCATCATTTATGAATTCAAGAATAAGAGAGATATCGTGAGGAGCAAATGACCATAGTACATTTTCATATGGTCTAATTTTTCCTAAGTTTAACCTATTTGAATAGATCCATTTAATATCTCCAATTTCCCCATCTTTTATTAGTTCTTTCATTTTTTTAATAGCTGGATGAAAATGTAGTTGGTGGCCTACCATCACTATTCTTTGTTTTCTTTTTTCGATTTCTATAATATTTTTAACTTGTGACAAGTTCATAGCTATTGGTTTCTCAACCAATATATCAACGTTCTCTTCTAGAGCTGTACAAGCTATTTCAAAGTGTGTTTCCGCAGGAGTGCATATTATAACTCCATCGACTTCTTTAAGCATTGCTTCTAAAGTATTAAAAAAGAAGTATTCATTTTTGTGATCTTTAATCAAGTCTTGATTTGTTTCGTATATGCCCTCAAGGGTACCTAATTCTTTAAAAACTCTAGCTTGGTTTTTACCCCAATAACCAAATCCAACCACACCAATTTTAAAATTAGTCATAAATACAATTATATATTATTACTATTATTGAATATATAAATTATGACTTATATACATCCAACAGCAATTATTGATGAAGGTTCTGAAATAGGTGAGAATACAAAAATTTGGCATTTTACTCATATTATGTCTTCTGCAAAGATAGGAAGCAATTGTTCAATTGGTCAAAATTGTTTTATAGGAGAAAATGTTGTTATTGGAAATAATGTAAAAATTCAAAACAATGTGTCTGTTTATGATGGGGTAATAATTGAAGACGATGTATTTATAGGCCCAAGTGTAGTGTTCACTAATGTAAAGTTCCCAAAAAGCAGTAAACCAGTAAGTAAAAATTATGACCAAACATTGGTTAAAAAGTCTGCAAGTATCGGAGCAAATTCAACAATTGTATGTGGGAATATATTAGGTAAAAACTGTTTTGTTGGCGCTGGTTCCGTAGTTACGAAAAATTTAGAAGAAAATTGCTTATACTACGGCAATCCAGCACGCTTAATTAAAAAACTAGAAAATTAATTTGTTAATTTTAAATTTCTATAAAAGTTTGTTAAAAAAACTTAACTTATAATTGTATTAATGAGTGCTTTATTGTTACAAATTACAGGAATATTTTATCTTGTGTCAGTCTTTTTTGTTGCAAGAATTTTTGTTTTAAAGCTCAAGAATTTTAAAACAATTCTAATCTTTATTACCGCAATTCTTTATACGGAAATAATCTTACTTTCTTTATTTAAGTATTTAGAACCCAAGTATTTTTTGTTACTTACTCTTTTTCACATTTATTTAACAGTAAAAAATAAAAGTTATATCAATCTTTCTATAAATTTTAATTTTTTGAATTTAAACATACTACTTACATACGGTCTTTGTACGTACTTATTAAGCTTATCTAGATATAACCAAGATGATTATTTAAGTATATATCTTCCTCGAGCTTTGCTTTGGATAAAAGAAAAAACAGTGTTTATTAATTACGATCTGAGTCCAATTTATCAACATATATTAAATTATCCCATTACAGGTCATATAGATATATTTTTATTTAAATTCTTTAATTTTCCATATTTTATAAATTTGATAATTTTTCTATTTGTAATTAATGAAATATATTTAAGCTTTGTAAAAAATCTTAATTTAAATGAGAATGATACTCTTTTATTTAAGATATTTATATTCTTTTGTCCAATAATATTTTTTAGTTTTTTAAACTTTCTCCATGAAGTTTTGTTTGCCTATTTTGTAATCAATTCTTTAATAACTTTAATGAATTGCTACAGGCTAAAACGTTTTGACGATTATTATATAGTTTTAATTTACGCAATTTTTGCAGTTGGAACAAGAATTTCCGGTATTTATCTACTAATTACTATATTTATATTTTCTTTAAGTAAATTCAAAGAATTTAATTTTATAAAGTATATTTTTAGAACAAAATATTTCCTGTCTTTAACTGGTCTTTTCATATCAGTTAATTTGATCAATTATATTTGGAATTTTCTGAACAGTATTGAGACATTTAAACTGGAGTACATTACAAGGCATTTGCCTATTGGACAGGGCGGAGGATTAAGCTTTATTGATTTATTTATAAATATTAAAAATTCCATATTATTAGTATCAATAAATTCTTTGATTGCAGATTTACCATTTATATTTTTCTTAAATAAAGAGTTTATAAACTACACTTCTATTACCAATCTAAATGTTATTAAATTAAGCAATACTTTAACAAAATATAACATATTTGAAAATGCTCATCATGCTAGAACTATAGGTCCTTATATTTTCTTTTCTATTTTGCTGCTAACTTTTAAATTAAAGTTTAAAAACAAAAATGTAAATAATGCTTTATTTATTTCAGTATTATATTTTTTATTAATCTCAGTAAGGCCTTATAACGATTCAAATATAAGATATACATTTCCTATTTTATTATTTTATTTTGGTGTCTTATATTTCTCCACAAATATGAGTTTCTTAAAAAATTTAAGAATTAAAACACTTTTAATAATTTTGTTAAATATATCTATTATTCAGGGGATGGGTTTATCTACTAGATTATTCGAAACACCGATACCTAATTTAGAGATAGAAAATGAAACAAAACTTTCAGAAACAAGAGGTTTTCACTTCCATGGAGAACGAAGAAACATTTATGACAGCACATTAAAATTCATTAACAACTTAAATCCAAATATAATTTTTTCTATGGATTCAAAATACCCACTAGGTTTAATTCAAAAATTTAATGAAATTGAATTTGTTACTTTTGATAATTTACCGAAATGTATAGATAAAATGTTTTTTAATAGATTCAATTCAAATTTGTTAATTCTAGATAAAAAAATTAATATCTGTGATAATAATGACATAATTTACATTGAGAATGGCAATTTTGAAGAAAAATTTAATCCAAATAATATTTACATACTTGATATAAGTGAAAAATAAATATTTAACTTTTTTAATTGTATTATTTTCTCTCTTATTGTTTCTAAAAATAGATTTTAGATATCAGACAGATTGGCTATGTTGTTCTGACGAATTTGACTATTACTCTCATATAAAAACTGTTGTAAATGATCAGGATTTTGATTATGAAAATCAGTTTGGAGTATATAAAGAAACAAGAAATACAATTAATGGTAAACCCGCCCCCCTTGGTTTTTTTGGTACAAGCCTTCTTTCAATTCCGTTCTATGTGGTAGGTAAATTTTTTAATATATTTTTTAGTGATAATCAAACTAGTCTAAATAATTTTGATATTGTATTTACTTCTCTATCATCAATTTTTTATCTTTTTTTATCATTAATTTTGTTATTAAAAACTAAGAATTTATTAAATAAAAATTTAAATTCCAATATTATTTTGTATTCCCTGCTTGGGTCTGGCATTACATATTATGCATTTGAAAGATATTTGATGCCCCATGTTTTTGAAGTTTTTAGTATTTCGCTAATAATTTTTTACTTAGTAAAGCTTTATAGCTCAAATAATAAAAAGTATATTTTAATTATTCCGTATTTATTTTTATTAGCATTTTTAGTTCGATGGACTAATTATCATATTTTATTTCTACCTATAATTATTAAATCTTTATTTTTTAAACATTCAAATTTAAAAATTATAAATTTAAATTTTGTTATAAATTCTTTAATTTCCACAGCAATATTTTTCTTTTTATCCAATGCTATTTATGGTGTATATACTATTAATCCACTCTCAATTTATTCTTTAAACTCAAACAAGGTCTCTTCATTTTTCGATGATCTGAGTTCAGATTTTTTTGGGTCTATTTTAGAAGCTCTAAGATCATTATTTTTAATTAATTTTGGAACCGAATTTGGAATATTTTGGTTTTCTCCAGTTTTAATTATTGGATTTTATTTTGCTATAAAGTTAGTTTTTAAAAATTTTAAAACTTCAATTTTTGTGATTCTTACATATTTGTACCAATTTGGAATAGTAGTGGTATGGAGATCAGCAGGTTCTTCATATGGATTTAGATATCTCTTGTCTTTAATACCAATTTCTATTTTATTAATTGTATATTTTGGATTGAGTAAATCTATGAAATATTATTTCTTTGCCATGTCAGGCTTTGCCTTGCTGTCAACCTTATTGTTTGAAACAACTAATTTAACTCAGTTAAGCCTTGATATGGTAGAAAATAGTTTTAAAAATGTAGTGCGGTATGCTCAACCAAAATATTTAAATGGTGTATTTAGTTCAATAATTAATATAGAAGCGTGGATGATAATTATATCCACAAGCATTTTATTTAGTATAATTTTAAAAATTTTATTTTTAATTATTGGCAAGGCTACAATTTTAAACTTTTTAACTTCAGCAGGATTACCAACTGATAATGAAGACTTTCAAAACCTATTAATTAATGTTGATAATACGAATACATTAATTTATTTAATATATATTTTGTTTTTTATGGTTTTAATACTTTACTACTCATCAGAAAAACTAGGTTTAAATGAAAGTAAATTATGAAGAAATTTAGCTTGATTGGTTCTGTACAGTTAACGTCGATAACTTATGTATTAACATCTTTTGCAGGTGTGATACTTTATTTAATGATTTATTCACTCTTTGATATTTCAACAATAGGAAAGTTTTCAATTTATCAAACAATGATTTTTTTTGGTTCAAGAATTATTAGTCTTGGAACACAGTTTTCTTTGATGAAGCATAATTCACAGAACTTTAATGATCGGGTAAATTTAAGCTATCTATTAACTACCATATTTATAATTTCAACATTTTTCGTATTAAATATTTCCCTTTATCAAATCTCTATATTTAGAAACTTCGCCTTACAAGTTCCATACATTGATATTGCGGCTGAAGTCTCAGTTGCAATTTTAATGTTTGCTATCAACGGTTTATTTAAAACATTTTTTAATTCATACAAGGATTTTTTATTTTATAACACAAGTTATATTTCAAGAACTCTTTTTTCCATCTTGTTTGTTTACTTATATTATTTGAATGAATTTTCAGAATTTTATTTAATATTCGTTCTTACAGAATTATTTTTATTTTTTATCAATGTTTCTTTAGTAGCTATTAGGTTCAATATGTACTTTATTAAAGATTTCAAATCTATATGTTCTCAACATATAGATTTTATAAAAAACTCTTTTATTTCAAGTTTCCTTACTGAAATTAGCTTTAGAATTGATATCTACTGTGTTGCAGTATTTTTAGGAGAGTACTACGCAGGAATTTATGCTTTGATAGCGGTTATTGGTGAAGGTTTTCAAGGCCTACTTTATATGGTAAGAAATATTGTAACGCCAAATATTAATATAGAATCTTTGCAAAAAAATTCATATGACTTTCAAAAATTTATAAAAAAAATATTCAAAACAACGAATATTATTTCTTTTACATCGAGCTTGTTGTTGTTAGGTTTTATTCTATTACTTTCAAATAATGTTCCAATTATTAATGAACTTGGACTTGATGGAACAATATCTGTTGGAGTTATTCTCATCGGGTTTTCTTTTTTATCAATTTTTAAAGCATTTGAAAGTACCCTACTACAGGTTGGTTTTCAAGGCTTGCATACAATAGGTTTGCTTATTTTGGCTCTAACAAATGTATCTCTAAATATTGCTTTTTTAGATGCTGGAGTGGTAGGAGTTTCTTTAGCAACTGTGTTGAGTCATTTGATATTTTATATTTTTATCTTTTATAACGTATATAGAAAATTTCAATTTAATTTTTTAAAAAAAATAATTTATAAATAATTAAAACTTTAAAGGAAAATGTGATAAGTAAGCAGAAAAGTTGTGTGTGTAGACAAGAACTAAAATTGAAACAATTAATAAATAATATTTACTACCCTTTTCCTTCAGGTCTTCCAAGTAACTTGCACATATAATTACTGCTAAATGGAATAATTGAATTATGTAGGTAGCTTTAATAGTATCTCCAGTCGGTATTTCTGGATATTTAATTAAAAACCATAAAAAACCAAAAAAAGAAAAAATAACTCCAAAAAATAAAAACTTATGAAAAGTATCGCCACCGTTTAGTTTATTGAATTTAAATAAACTAAAAATAATTAATAAGGATGGAAACAGGGAAAATATATTTACTCGTGCTAAATAATCCCCAATAAACATCTGATTTTTTCCTGAAACCAAGTCGTTACTTGTAAATACAAAATAACCCCAATAGTCACCCCATGTGTCAGAATATAAAATTGGAAGGAATTGATTTGAAAAATAAGGCCTAATGGGTTTTGTAAAAGTAAATAATGCATCTGAATTAAATGGGAAATAAAAATTTAAATTTTGATTTATCAAACTAAATGACTCTGGAGATTTGTTAAATGCAGTGAAAGAACCATATTCAAAGTACAAATTAAAATAAAACCACGATGAAAAAATAAACCCTATAAAAAACGATTGAGATATAAATTTGAAATAATTTATTCTGCTTCTCTTATTTATAAAAAACAAAATTAATAAATATGCAAAAAATAATAAAAATGCCCACTGTCTACTTAAAGCCATAAGTGCAATTAAAATACCAGAATTTAAAATATCAGATATTTTAAATTCAAAATTATTCTTAGATAATTTTAAAAATTTATACATAAGAATACTGTTAAACAGTAAAATATATGGCTCTCCTCTAATCATTGAAATAGTTCTGTAATTAAGTGAAAGCATTGAAATGAGTAAGATTAAATTTAAATTTAATAAACTATTCTTATTTTTTAATAATTTAAACGATAAGAGATAAAAATATATAGTAAATAAATATATAAATGATTGAAAAACTTGAGTCCAAGTACCTAGATTTAATTGGCAATCTTTTATATAGTCAGCTGAGGTTATAATATTTCTACAAAAAACTTGAAAAAATGCAGGAAAAATATATGGAATAGGTGGATTAAAAAATTCTCGTGTGAACTCCGAGCTAGGTAGTATAAATTTTTCTGGAAGGTACATAGAAAGAAAGTAAATATAATTGTAATGAGCCTCCGCATCGTATCCCTCTATTGGGTTGTAGTGTAAAATATTGTAAAATAATATATATAAAATAGAAACACAAAGAGAAACATTTACGAATTTTAGAAATATTATTTGAAAATGTTTTGAATTAAGTAAATTTTTTACCACACATATATTTTAGGATATTTTGCCAGTGTTTTCGCAATTTGAACGTATGTAAAAAACCCTTGTGGGCGCTACAGGATTTGAACCTGTGACTTCTTCCTTGTAAGGGAAGCGCTCTGCCGGACTGAGCTAAGCGCCCGAAATTGTAATTATAATGAAACTAACTAGGTAATGACTAATAGTTTTTAAAAGTTTACAATATCTTTGAACATTTTACGAAACATTTCTTGGCCACTTTTGACAATAAATCTTTTTGATTGTGAGTACACATATTCAGTATCTGGTTCTGCATTTAGATAATTTGTCATATCAAATATTGACTTTGCCGGCAAAACCTCAGGAGCTACTCCAACATCAGTTGAGATAATTGGTGTTTTAGTGATACCACATTCTAAAATAGCCTGTGGGCCACCTTCAATCCTTGAAGTTACAATATACAAGTCAAGACAATTATAAAGTTCATTTAATGTTTTAAAATCTGTCATTTCAAAATAAATATATTTAATATTTAATTCTTTAAATTTATTAATTAAATAACCCCGTCTTTTTCCAGTCAGTAAAACTTGTAAATTTTTATCATTTTTATACAAATTTTTTACTATTTCAACAAAACGATCTGGGCCTTTAATTAACTTTGGACTAGTTAAATCTTTTCCTTCAGTATCTCTTTGAAAAGAACCTATTAAGTACGCATCATTTCGTATATTGTATTTTTCTCTAAGATTTTTTTTATCATCTATATTAAAAAAAATATCGTTATTTACCCAAAATGGAATAGACTGAATATTTTTATCTGTCAAAGAAGATATTTGTGCTTTAGTGTTTTCTGAAATAACATGATAAAAATCAACATATTTATCTCTTTTGATAAAATCCTGCAACTCTTTATCTGAATTATCAAAGTGATATATAGAGCAAACAACAATTTTATTTCGAAGATGTTTTTTAGATATTTTTTTCCACAACCACGGGGATATAATCCATACTATGTCAGCATCTTTTATCTTGTTGGTTGTAATATCTTTATTGTTACTTATCCACTCTTCTTTTATTCGATCAACAATCCAAGATTCATTTATATTTGACACGTATATTTTCATATATAATGAATATGCTAGTAAAGAATTTGAAGTAGAGTTTATTTATAAATGAAAGACAATATATTAATAACAGGAATAACAG
>MDSV01192149.1_pt1 | contig 23593 bp, 24 predicted proteins | sample 810851 | NCBI WGS metagenome assembly MDSV01 (sample SAMN05326640, study PRJNA326480) | marine metagenome | isolation source: seawater | place: Atlantic Ocean: North East | collected 2012 | reverse complement strand
CGAAAGAATGAAATTTTTTAGATAATGATCTGGCTTTTAAGAATTTACTTATTTTTATATTTTATTCTTTATTTTGGAATAGGTGCTTGGGCCGTTATCGAACCTGTTAGAGAAATTTTAGAATTTGATATTCCTTCTTTTATGTTAGCTGTTGGTCTTAGTGTATCAGCACCAATAGGCTACTCAGAGGTAGCAGGATTGTACGGAGGTATAAACTTGATGGTAGGAATATTTTGTTTGCTTGGGCTTTTTAGTAAATATTTAGCCAATAAAGCACTATTTATCCTAGCCTTTTTAACATTTTCAATTGCAGCCGGCCGATATCTTTTATCTTTAATACCCACAGCACCTGGTTTTTTAAATAGCTTTTTTATTTTTGAAGTAGCAACTTTTTTTATTTCAGTATTTTTTATGATTTATTTAAGAACCTTAAATCAGCCTGCTAAGAAGCATGATGTAGGCGATGTAGCTACTAACGAAAGTTAAACCAAAGAATTTCATTACCCATCCCTTAAAGGAAGTAAATTTAAGCACCATAATTGCTGCTAAAAATGCTGTGCTGAGTAAAGCTAAAACCAGAAAATCTCTTACAAAGATCGTATCTTCCAGGGTTAAAGTAGAAAAGAATCCAATCATTGGAACCACAAACACTAGATTGAATATATTTGAACCAATGATGTTACCTACCACCATCTGAGCTTTCTTTTTCACTAAAGCAGCAATACTTGCAGCTAACTCAGGAAGGCTGGTACCCAGAGCAAGGATTGTTAAGCCAATGATCATTTCAGGCACTCCTAGAATTACTGCAATATTCTCAGCATGTGTAACAGAAAGATGCGATCCAAAAATTAATCCAATTAATCCAATTGCTAACCAAAAAGTATCTTTATATATGCTGCTGGCCTGATTTTGAATACTTTCTTCATTTAAATCATTGGATTTGAAAAGGGTAAAAAGGAAGAGACCTAATATCCCAATAAAAACAATTGCTTCAATATGATTTATTTTTCCATTAAATAAAGCAATTCCTAACCACATAACCGAAATGACAAATGGCAGCAGGTTGATCAGAGAGTCAGTGATTTGTTTCCTTAGAGAAAAGCAAGCGATACCAAATATTAAAGCTATATTTGAAATGTTTGATCCTATGACTGTGCCAAGTGATAAGGCTGCACTTTCATTAAAAATACCTGAGATACCAATGAAGATCTCAGGTGCCGAGGTACCAAATGCAACAAGAGTCAATCCAATGATTAAATCACTGACACCAATTCTTTTGGCAATGATTGATGATTGGGCCACAAACCTATCCGCACCCCAAATAAGAATAGCTAATCCAAAACATAAGATAAGAAAATTATGCAGCAACAACATCTGAGCATTTTAATTGCAAATACAAAGAATTAATATTAGATTCAACAGGAAACAAAATAAGGAACACAATGAAATTAGATCAATTATTTAGTATTGAGAGCAAAACAGCCGTTGTCACCGGTGGATCAAGAGGCATAGGTGAGATGATTACTGCTGGCTTTTTAGCTAATGGAGTTAAAGTTTATATAACTGCTAGAAAAGCAGGACCATTAATTGATAAGGCTAAAGAACTCTCTGATAAATACGAGCAAGAGTGCATTGCGATACCCTCAGATTTAAGTTCTCATGGTGGAATTGTTGAATTTGCAGATGAATTAAAAACTAGGGAATCTTCAGTAGATTTTTTAATTAACAATGCTGGTGCTGCATGGGCAGAACCACTGGATACATTTTCTGAAGAAGGGTGGGACCGTGTGATGGATTTGAATGTAAAAAGCTTATTTTTTGTCACTCAGCAACTCTTACCGCTTCTCAGAGTTAATGCTGATAATGAGGACCCCTCAAGAATTATTAATGTGGGATCAATTGATGGCATTAATACCCCAGTATTTGAAACCTATCCATATGGGCCTTCAAAAGCAGCGGTGCATCATTTAACAAGAGTGCTTTCAGCAAAATTAGTAAAAGAAGATATCATTGTGAATGCAATTGCTCCGGGTCCGTTTCCAAGCAATATGCTTGGGCCTGCAGTTGGCCATGATTATTCAGGCATTGCGAAAGCAAACCCAAGAAGCAGAGTAGGCACGCCAGAAGATATTGCTGGATTGACAATATTTTTATGTTCAAGAGCGGGAGCTTTCACCGTTGGTGAAACAATCACTTGCGACGGAGGATTGGTTGCAAGATCAGGTCATGATTTAAGCGGCAGATGAGTTTTTACGAAACATACATTCTCCCCAAGTTTCTTGATTGTGTTTGCTCGCAAGAAGGATTTCAAAACAAGCGCGCACAGATTTTCCCTCATGCATCGGGAGAGGTTTTAGAAATTGGCGTTGGCACTGGTTTAAATTTTGAGTTTTATGATTTTGATAAAGTTACCTCAGTTAAAGGTATTGACCCGGCAATTAGTTCTCTTGAAATTGCAAACAAAAGAATCATTGAGATGAATATTCCTGTTGAGGTGATGGAAGGCTCTGCTGAAGAAATTACATTCGAAGACAATACCTTTGACTCAGTTGTTGTGGGCTACAGCTTATGCACTATACCTGATCCGATTAAAGCATTAAAAGAAATTAAAAGAGTTCTGAAATCCAACGGTAAGTTATTTTTTACTGAGCACGGCATTTCTCCAGAGGAGTCGGTGCGCAGATGGCAACATAGAATAAATCCTATTTGGAGTAAATTAGCAGGGGGCTGCAATATAAATCGTAATACTGAAGATATGATTTTAAGGTCAGGATTTAAGTTTGATCAATTGCAAAAGAAATACATCAAAGGACCCAAAATAGCCTGTTTTAATTATTACGGTATTGCTGGAAAAAGCTAACTTGTTTTTGCGGCATCAAATGCCTCAGTGATTAATTCTCTCATCCATATATGAGAACCGTCATTATCATCACTGCTATGCCAGATTAGGTATTGTTCTACTTTTGGAACATCTAGGGGGAGTTCCTCAAACTGAAGCCCATGTTTTTTTGCAAAACTTTGCGAACAGACTAAGACTAAATCAGTTGATCGAACAATTTCTGGAGTCACAAGAAAATGCTGTGCTCGAAGTGCAACTTCTCGTTGAAGTTGAATTTTTGATAATTCTAGGTCAATTAAAGCCGGCCCACGTTTTCGATTGGATATATTTATAAATTTTTGAGAAAGCAGTGCATCCATATCAAAATTAGGTAGCTTTGTGAGTGGGTGGTTAGCTCTATGCGCACAAACAAATCTATCTTCAAAAACTTTTTTTGAAAGAACATCTTTTGATCTAGGAATCACGGGATCAATTGCAAAGTTGAGTTCGTTGGTGGCGAGCGCATGAACTAAATCTTCACGTGTTGTGAAAAAACTTTCAATTGCAATTTTTGGAGCAGTTTTATTAATTTTCTCCAATAAAAAAGGTAATATCCTGCCTTCAGAAATATCACCTAAAGAAATTCTAAAAGTACGTTGAGAGGTTTCGGGATCAAATTCATCAGGTTCATTCACACTTTTTTGCATTAGACTCAAAGCATGCTGAACATCATTAATCATGTGCTCGGTTTTATGCGTTGGAACCATTCCAGTTCCAGTTCTAATAAATAAGTCGTCATTAAATCTTTCTCTGAGTCTAGCAAGTGCATTTGAAACCGCAGGCTGTGTAATCCCAACAACCTCGGCTGCTTTGGTTAAACTTCCCTCTGTATAAATAGCATTCATGATCACGAAAAGGTTCAAATCAAAGGAGCTAATTTTCATTTTGGACTAGTGTGCGGAATTAATTATTGAGACTATGTTATTCATCAAACTTATAACGCCATCTTAGCAATTTGAATAATAGAAATAAAGGATTGTTAGGGTCTAAATATAGTGACATACTAAATGCCAATACCTCCTGCGACACCATGAATAGAGTAACTCAAATCCTAGGCTCAAAATATCCAATCATTCAAGCTCCCATGGGATGGATTGCAAGAAGCAAACTTGCTTCAGCTGTATCAAATGCAGGCGGCTTTGGCATAATTGAAACCTCCTCAGGCGAAGTTGAAAACTGTAAGAACGAAATTATGGCAATGGCTGACTTAACGGATAAGCCTTTTGGAGTAAATTTACCTCTTCTTTTCTTAAAAGATGAATCCATGATTGATGTTGTTTTAAATGCTGGTATTAAGTTTGTTACCACCTCCGCAGGCGATCCTGCCAAGTACATCCATATCCTCAAAGATGCTGGGATTAAAGTCTTTCATGCTGTGCCTAATGTTGCAGGAGCAAAGAAAGCTGTTGAGGCCGGTGTTGATGGATTGGTTGTAGAGGGGACTGAAGGTGGCGGTTTTAAAAGTCCTGAAGAAGTTGGGCTGTTTGTATTAATTCAAGCCATAAGAAATATCACCGAGCTGCCAATTGTCGCTGCAGGAGGGATTGTAGATGGACGTGGAATGGCAGCTGTATTTGCAGCAGGTGCTGAAGGCATTCAAATGGGTACTCGATTTGTTTCTTGCAAAGAAAGCCCAGTCCATGAAAACTTTAAAAAATACATCATCGATTCCGATGAACAGGGCACTTGGATATTAAATAAAAAAGGCAAGCCCTGTATTCGAGCACTGAAAACAGATTACACCCAGCCTATTTATGAATCAGGTGAGATGGATATGAGTGCAATGATGAATATTCAGGATTTATATTTTGGAGGTAACATGAATGCAGCTCCTGCACTTTCAGGCCAATCGGTTGGATTAATTAGCAGCATGAAGCCTGTGAGAGAAATCATTTCTGAAACCATCAAAGAATTTAATGAAATTTGCTCATGCATGAGTCAACATGCCTTTGATGAATGATATTATTACTTTAACCAGGAAAAAAAAATGAAATTTGAACTTAGCAAAAAAACTCAATCTTTATTAGATCAGGTTACTGAATTTATTAACAAGGAAATCATTCCTAATGAATCTCTCTATGAACAGCAGGTAGAAGACGGCGGTAGATGGTGCGTCCCGCCCATCATTGAAGAAATGAAAAAGAAGGCAAAAAAAGCTGGACTGTGGAATCTCTTTCTTCCTGAAAGTGAGCTTGGAGCCGGGCTTACTAATTTTGAGTACGCACATTTAGCAGAACAAATGGGTCGATCTGGAATTGCATCCGAAGTTTTTAATTGTTCAGCACCCGATACAGGAAACATGGAGGTTTTGGTTAGATATGGAAGTGAGGCTCAAAAAGATGAGTGGCTTACGCCTTTATTAAATGGAGAAATTAGGTCAGCTTTTGGTATGACTGAGCCAGGCGTTGCTTCGTCTGATGCCACCAACATGGTGGCCACTGCAGTGCTTGATGGCGATGAGTATGTGATTAATGGTGAAAAATGGTGGACCTCCGGTGCTGGAGACCCAAGATGCAAGATTATTATTTTCATGTGTGTCACCGATCAAGATCCTGATTCACCGAGACATAAGCGACATTCAATGATATTGGTACCCACCGACACTCCAGGCATTGAAACTCGTAAAATGATGCATGTGTTTGGCTGGGACGATGCTCCTCATGGTCATGCACACCTAAAATTTGATAATGTTAGGGTCCCTAAAGAAAACATGCTTTTGGGTGAAGGAAGGGGTTTTGAAATTGCTCAAGGCAGACTTGGACCAGGTAGAATTCATCATTGTATGAGGGCCATAGGCATGGGTGAGCGAGTCATCGAGATGATGTGTCGACGCGGCCAAACCCGTGTAGCATTTGGTAAACCCATCGCTCAACTTGGTGGAAACTTTGATGTGATAGCTGATTCAAGAATTGAATTGAATATGGCTCGATTATTAACTCTCCAAGCTGCCCATATGATGGACACCGTCGGCAATAAAATTGCGGCCAGTGAGATTGCTCAAATTAAAGTGGCGGTTCCGAATATTGTTTGCAAGATCATTGATCGTGCAATTCAAATTCATGGTGGAGCTGGTGTTTCTCAAGTTTTTCCACTTTCAAGAATGTACGCTGGGATGAGAACCCTTCGCTTGGCTGATGGACCGGACGAGGTTCATAGAAGAGCGGTTGCTCGATATGAGCTTGGAAAACATGTAGTTCAAGATGATCAGGTGGAATCATCTGAAATCTCAAGAACCTAAGCGATAGAGCATTGCCAGCAAACCTGATCTTTTACGATACAGAGACCTCGGGGATTCAGAAAGATTTTTCTCAGATTTTGCAATGCGGCTCCATCCAAACCAATCGCAGTTTTGAAGAATTAGCGCAACAAAATATTGGATGCAAACCACTTCCATGGGTGAATCCTCAACCTAAAGCAATGCTCACCAATAAAAAAATTGAGTTGTTTAAATCAAATACTTCGCATTATCAGATGATGAGCGACTTGCATCGCCAGTGGCGTGAATGGACGGTAGACGGTCCAGGCACTTTTGTGACCTATAACGGTCATGCATTCGATGAGGAATTAATTCGAAGACAATTTTATTGGAACCTGTTAGACATCTATCTAACTAATACCAACGGCAACGGCAGACTTGATCTTTTTTTAATGTTACAAAACCTTGCGTGTTATTTTGACAATGTAATTGAAATTCCTTTATACAATGGCGGTCCGGGCATTAGTTTAAAGCTTGAAGATCTAGCGGCTGCAAACAACATTAGTAACGACGATGCGCATGATGCGATAGCCGACTGCAGATTGATGTTAGAGCTCATTAAAATTATTGATGGTCAAATACCTGAGTGGATTGATTTTTTTATCTCAACTGCAACCAAACCAGGCATGCAAGCTGCCATTAATTGCAAATCCTTTTTAGCGCTTGGTGAAGTATATCGTCGCGAACGTTTTAGATATCCTGTAGTTATTTGTGGGGCAGATGCTACGCGACCAAATGAAATTGTGTTTTTTGATCTAAGTTTTGATCCCGAAGAGATTTTTTCTTTGGAAACCTCGGATATCTTTAGCATGGTTCATAAAGGAGGGCGTGATGGGCCACTTAAAAAATATAAAATTAATAAAACTATTCCCATGTGTCCTCAAGAAATGATTGAGGATAATGCAATATTTGATATGGATATTAATGTTCTTATTAAAAGGGCTGAGCTTGTCAAAAATAATACTGACTTTCATACACTGGTAAGCGATGCGATGGCAGATCGTATTTTTAATTTTAAAGAACCAGAACATATTGAACAGCTCATATACGCAGGGGGCTTCCCAAAACCATCCGATAAGGAGTTAATGGACGATTTTCATCGTATTGAAGAATCGTCCTACCGAATTAAGATTGCAAGAAACATTGAAGATGAGCGTTTTAGACTCTTTGCTGAAAGGCTAGTTTGTCAAATGTACCCGTCAGAGGCTCCCGAAGACATGCAAAAAAGGTATGAAGGCTTTCTAAATCAGCGTCTGAATGAGGAAGGGCCCTGGGGTTCAACTGAAAAAATCCTTGCAGAAATAGAAAAATTGAAAGATTCTGAGGATCAAATTATCTTAAATGCAACGGAATCTTTCATTAAACAAAGAAATTAATCAAAAAAACGTTTTAAATTTACTAGAATCGCTTTTGTTTTTGATCAGAAATTGTTAACCTAGGTACCCTTTTTGGGGAAAACTGACAAAAAGTCATGAGAATATTAAATTTTTTTAAGAGGATATTTATGAGCGAAGATAATAAAATCGTCGATGGCGCTAAAGACGTTGTTGAAGGTGTTGCAGACGTAACCAAAGAAACTGTTGGTGCCGTTGGTGATGTAGCCGGCGAAGCGGTAGAGGGTGTTGTTGAAACAGCATCTGCAGCTGCAGAAGGCGTTAAAGAAACTGCTGAAGAAGTAGTAGATACAGCTAAAGAAGTTGCTGGTGAAGTTGTTGAAACTGTTGGTGAAACAGTTGATGCTGCTATCGAAGGCGTTAAAGATGTAGCTGGTGAAGTTGCTGAAGCAGGAAAAGAAGTTTTAGATGAATTAAAAGAAGGCGATGTTGTTGGTGCCGCTAAAGAAGTTGTTGAAGGCGTAGCTGAAACAGCCGGAGCAGCAGTTGACGCAGTAGCAGACGTAGCAGGTGAGGTTGTTGAAGGAGCAGTGGAAACAGCTTCTGCAGCAGTTGAGGGTGTTGTTGATGTTGCTAGCGAAGTTGCTGAAGGCGTCAAAGACGTAGCTGAAGAAGTGGTTGAAACTGTTGGTGAAACAGTTGATGCTGCTATTGAAGGGGTTAAGGATGTTGCTGAGAGCGTTAAAGACGCAATCCTCGGTGACGACGACGATAAGTAGTATTATCTTTTCTCAGGAAAAAGGAGGCCTTGCCTCCTTTTTTTTGGCCTCAAGCTTATTGCCTTTAAACCAACCTCGTTTAAAATAGTTCGTCCTAGACCCGTAGCTCAGTTGGTTAGAGCGCTGTCTTGACATGGCAGAGGTCAGCAGTTCAAATCTGCTCGGGTCTACCATTTAAGGATCTTTATGAAACATTTACTTTTAAGTTTGTCGGTGTACTTTTTTTCAACTTTAGCTTTAGCTGCATACTTTCCAGATGAAACCTGGGATCTATCCAATGCATCGCAAGAAAATGCTAATGAGTTAAGGCTCAAAGCTCTTGAAGATATTGCATTTAAAGATCCTGCAACTCAGGCTTTGGTAGTTATCAAAAATGGGAAAATTATAAGTGAGCGATATGCTGAAAATTATAATCAAGACTCTTTCGGTACCTCATGGTCAGTTGCAAAAAGTTTGTATGCTGCATTGATTGGAATTTCTGTTGAGAAAGGCGAAATAGAAAGTCTTGACGATCCAGTTTACAAATACCTGCCTGTGTATAAAGAAGATGAGCGCAAAGTTATTACCCTAAGAAATATTCTTGATATGGAAAGTGGTCTGCAGTATCCAGAGACTCAACACGAGACAATGTTTCTAAATAATGATCAACTTCAATATGCTTTAAATGTCCCATTAGAAAAAAAACCTGGATCAAAATGGGAATACAACAATGTTAATTCAATGCTATTGGGAGGTATCTTAGAGGCGGCAACCGGTCAGTCTGCAGATCAGCTTTTAGAGAATAGAATTTTACAGCCCATTGGTATCAAAAACTCAACGCTATGGAAAGATAGTCGCGGGAATGTTATGACCTACTGTTGCATAGACATGAGTGCGAGAGACTTTTCAAGGTTTGGATTATTATTTGCAAGAAACGGCAACTGGAATAATCAATCGTTAGTCCCAAAAGGCTTCATTGATGAAACCTTTAGCACATCTTGGAGATTTAAAGCGCCAAGACAAGGAGGATATTCATTGCATTGGTGGATGGCTGCCGATGATGAAAATCATGAAATCTTTTTTGCTAGCGGTAAATTTGGGCAATACATTTTTGTAGATCGGGATAATGATGTGGTGGTTACCAAAATAACTAAATATGATCCGATTCCTGGTGATACTCAAGATTTTAAAGAATTTAAATGGTTGAAAGAAATTGGTGATACGGATGTGACCTTAGCGGTTTGGGACTTTCTTGAGAGTTCAAAGATAATGAAGGTGGGTGAAGGTGGTGTCACATCTCCAATTACCAAAGAAAACGGCGATGAATCAACTTTTCGAAAAGATATTTATAAGTTTATCGAAAATCTTGCCTTACTATCTGATTAAAACCAGACGTACATAATCATTGGCACTGAAATAGCTGCAATAACTATTTCAAGGGGTAACCCCAGTCTCCAGTAATCTCCAAACTTATATCCTCCTGGTGCCATAACCAAAGTATTACATTGGTGTCCAATGGGTGAGAGAAAAGCACAACTTGCTCCCACGGCAACTGCCATTAAAAAAGGCTCCACAGGAGCGCCTAGTTGAGAGGCAATATTTGCAGCGATCGGTGCCATGATAATGGCTGTGGCAGCATTATTAATGATGTCTGAGACAAACATGGTTACCACAAGAATTAACAGTATGATCATGTAGACAGGCAAGGCCTCGGTATAACCTGAAATAAACATCGCAATGTTATTGGATATTCCTGTTGTTTCAAGTGCTTGGCCGATTGGTATCATTGCGGCCAACATCACAATGACTGGCCATTCAATACTTCGATAAAGGTTTCCGTTAAGGACCTTAACCCCAATAAATGCAAGGACACATAATAAGAAAGCAATCACAATATTAATTACATTAAAAGCAGCAAGCAGGAGGAAAGTAACAAAGAAAATAATGCTCTTTAGCAGTCGACTGCGACTGGGGATGATCTGCATTTCTCGTTGCATCAGTGGCATAAGACCTAAGTGCTTAATGCGTTCTTTCACTCCTTCTTCATCAATAGATCGCACGCCTAGTAAAAGCACATCCCCAACTCTAAAAATTTCACGTGAAAGCCTAGTTCTAAACTTTGCCCCTTGTCGCCAAAGTCCAAGCAGGGCGAGATCTTCTGAGGCTAAACGCTTTAAAAATTCTTGTTTACGACCAATGAGTCTTGAAGATGCTGTGACCATCACCTCAATCTCTTCAAGATCAGATTCTTTAATGGTATTAAGATCCTCAGAAATCTCTAAATCAAGATCACTTTGTAATCTTGAAATATCATCCGGCGAGGTTTTAATCACAAGCACCTGATTATGGGCAAACTTAGTGACCATTGAGACCTTGCTGACAGCTCCTGATTCATTAACAATGCCTAGCACTTCAGTTTCTGGACCCGCTACTTTTTTAATTTCAGATAGTCTTTTACCGATGGCCTTACTATCTTTTTTTACCCTGACTTCAAACAAGTAGTTTTTCAGATCAATTAACTTAATTTCATCTCCAGCTTCTTGCCTTACTTTGACCAGGCGATAACCAAGAAAAGCAATGAAGACAACACCCAACAGGCTTACAGCAACACCAACAAAAGAAAAATCAAAGAAATTAAAGCTGGTTCCTGTATAGGTTTCTCTGTATTGAGAGATAATAATATTGGGCGGGGTTCCAATCATGGTATTCATCCCCCCCAAAATACTTGCAAAAGCCAGTGGCATTAAAAATTTTGGTGGATTCCAATTATTTTGCTGACACACCGCTATGGTTACTGGCAGTAGTATTGCCATGGCTCCAATATTGTTCATAAACGAGGACAATGTGGCAGCAGTTACCAGAATGACCAGCAGAAACTGGTTCTCGCTTAATGGAATTTTAGAAAGTTGCCCACCTATTAATCCAACAAAGCCAGATTCTTGTAGACCCCTACTTATCAATAGCACCAGAGCCACAATAATTACAGCAGGATGACCAAATCCTGAAAAAGCACTGTTAATTGGAATGACTTCAAAAAGAACCAAAGCAGCTAGTGCTACTAAAGTTACAGCATCATAACGCCAGCGACCCCAAATCAATAGACCAACCAAAACACATATAGTTACAACTAATACATTTTGGTCACTGAACATTGAAGCCCCTTAGGAGATCTTTAGCTTGGGTGCATTAGTCATCACGCTCTTAATGCCTTTATTCATTGAAGACCTATCAGCATAGCTTTGTGATGTTGCTACCACTTTATTATTTCCAGCCACTAGATTAAAACTCCATTTACCGCCACGAGTTTCTTTGATTTTGAAGTTATCTTTTGAAGCGACATGTTTGGCAACTGATTTAATGCCTTTCATGCATGTTGCCCGAGATGCATAAGCTTGAGATGCGATGATATTTTCTCCATTTTTAGCCTTCAGCCTAAAACGATGTTTACTATTCCTATCTTTATAAATTTCGAACATTTCTCCTCCTTGTCTGCAGAGTTCAAATACTAACAAACTTACTTGGTAAAAACACATTTTTTTTATGTGCGCGAGTGCTCTAGGCTATAATCCGCTTATGGAAAATCTCAAAAGTTTTTTTGAAGGAACCTTTTCTAAAATTATTGGCATCCTCATTATTCTATCCATTGCTGATCAGGTGCTGACTTCAATGGAACTCACTCGCACGGTGGAGAGAATTTTTGATGTTTTTTACCTTCTCACAATAACCTTATTTAGTCTGGAATTTTTAATTCGTGTCTTCGTTATTAGAAAGTTTGACTTTCTTTTGGCTGTCGATGCTCTTGTTTTGATTAACGCACTCTTTGTTGGATTGGTTGATTTAAGAATGTTGAGATTGTTCAGACTGTTTCAAATTTTTAGAGCTTCGAAGTTTTTAGTACCTACCAATACGTTAATCAAGACAATTGTGATGCAACGCAATGCATTACTTGGCTCACAAATGATGGTGATATCGATTTTATTGGTTGTTTCCACACTTATTTATTTTCTAGAATCAGAAGCACAACCTGAAATATTTGGTAGCATTCCTGCTGCAATGTGGTGGGGCATAGCGACGCTAACTACAGTGGGGTATGGTGATGTTGTTCCAAGCACTGAAGTAGGTAAAATTCTTGCAAGCTTTACTATGTTCATTGGCATAGGAATGTTTGCTTTGCCAGCTGCAATCTTGGCATCAGCCTATTATGAGGAGATTCAAAAGAGAAATTTTTTAATTACTTTTGAGGCCATCGCTGCTATTCCTTTATTTCAGCAATTACCTGTAGGTGCGATTAATAAGATTAACGAAAAGCTTGATGTAAAACTCTTCCAAAAAAATGAAGAGATTTTTAAAAAAGGGGACGAGGGCGATGCGATGTTTATTATTGAACAAGGTCAAGTCAAAGTTGATCTTGAGAACCCTGTTTACTTGAGCCCGGGTGACTTCTTTGGAGAGATGGCATTGATATCAAATTCACCTAGAAATGCAACCCTAGTTGCTACCGACGACAGCAAACTCTTTGAACTTAAAAAATCTGATCTGGAAGAACTCTTTGATGAACACGAAGTGCTCTTTAGAGAACTTGAGGAAACAATTAAAAACCGCTCGGCTTAATCGTCACCGCCGGAATCAGGATCAATGCGTTGCGGTTCATGAGATTCTTCTTGCACCACATCATAATCCTCAGGATTATTTTCAGTATTTTCCATGTATACCGAAGTTGATGGGTAAGCAAACTCCGATCCATTTGCACGCACTATTTTGATGGTTTCAAAAATTAAAGACTGTTTCACCTTGGTAAAATCGGTAAGGTTTAAAGGCTCGGTATAACACAGGATTCGGATATCAATTGAACTGGCTCCAAATTCATCTGTCTTTACAAAGGAGTCTTGACGTGGATTTTGAGCAAATTGATCTGAGTTTTTAATAAAAGTTTCAATTTCCTCGCAAATTTTTGCTAACTGATCTTGAGTTGTTGAATAAATAACATTGATGGTCCAACTGATTCTTCGATACTGCATCGCGCCATGATTGATGACTTTAAAATCTGCTAGGTCTTTGTTGGGGACAAGCATCGGCGCAGTGTTAAAGAGCCTGACCAATGTTGAGCGAAAACCAATATTTTCAACCACACCATGGAGCTCGCCTTCAATTTCAATTCTGTCACCGGGTTGAAAACGGTTCTCACCAATAATTAAAATCCCAGCAATTAAATTTTTAAATAGGTCCTGGGCTCCAAGAGCTACTGCCACTGAGAATAAACCTAATCCTGCAACTAAGGGTCCAATTTGAATTCCAAAGATATCTAGGATGACACCGATACCGATAACCCAAATAAGAACCCGTGCAGCTCTTTCCAGCCACATGGTCATGGATGCGGTCAACAAACTGGTTGCTGAGAACATCCCAAAGATTGGTTGGACAGAATTTGATAGAGTGCTGAAAATGGTAAAGGCAATCGCGGCTTTAACAATGTTTTGAGCAACTAACTCAGGTGTACCACTTAAAGGTAAGTATAGTGTTATCACGTAAAGAGCTATAGTGACAGGGAGGTAACCAAGAGGTTTTTCAAGAGTCTCTAATACAGCATCATCGGCTTCAGATTCTGTTTGATCGGAAAGCTCTTCAAGCCACTTAAACACACGTGCAATGAAGACCCCACGAATTATGATTCCACTAAAAAGGATCACAATTGAAACAATAAGTTCGGTGATGCCAATGCCATACAGACCATCATTCCAAACCTGACTAACTACACCTAAAAAACTATCTAACATTTGTTCCTCCTAGAAGCCCCATGAAAATTTTGTACTAATGCTTTCATCCATTTTATCAGCATTCATCGGAGGAGCGTTATCATTAAACCTTGAGTATTGCAGTGAAATCGTTACTTGCTCATTAACTTCAAAATCAAGTGCAAAAATAGCGCTGGATTTAACATCATCACCAAAATTATCTACTGAGGGTTGAACGTAAATGGTCGTATTGAAGAAAATGTTCTCACCAATTTCAAAATCATCATGAAAATAAAGATTTAAACGGTCCGTTTTGGTATTGATCATATTAAGATCTTCTTCATCTTCATTAATGAAAGCAAAACCAAATCTGGCATGATCATTAATCAGATATCTGAGTCCTACACCTATAACCTCTCTTTGTCTGTAATTTCTGAATGGATTTTCTGAGCGTTGTGCAAAGAGCTCATAATGGAGGTTTGATTCATTCTTAAAAACTAAGCGACCATGAAAAAAATTAGATTCATCAATGACACTGCCTATATATTTTCTTTCTGATTGACTGAGCACGAAGAAAGAATCTATCGCATCCGTATTATTATCAAATCGGTACGTGAAGGTGTAATAGTTACGATCACGGTTTCCGCGGGAGGCATCAACACTGCCTGAGATGGAATGAAAAAGACCGATTTCACCTTCTTGGCGCAAATCTTCAATATTAATAATCGCAGATGCAAAAGTCTGCATGCCGATCAACGCGACGGCAAAGATAAAGGTCTTATTTAGTTGTTGCAACATTCACACCACTCCAATCATTTCTTGGGGGGTGTATTCTAAATTGATTTATCCTTTCTTGAAAGTATTGATAGTATTTTTCTAATTCAGGAGCCTGGGCTTTCGCAATCAATAAATGACGTTCTGCGGCATCCCAGTTTTGCTCACGGTAGCTTGCTAACATTTCATTTTGAGGCTCTTTTAGCTTAGCGGCCTGATCAATATGCAAATCGCTCAAGTAGGTATAGATTCTAACTGGTTCGGTTTTACCTTTCACCGCAATAAGATCTAACTCAATTAACTTGTAATCCGGCATTTGTTTAGCGGTTTCCTCGCCCAGAACAATATTGACCCCATACGAACCTGATTGACCTTCAAGTCGAGCAGCTAAATTCACTGCATCACCCAACACTGTATAGTCAAAGCGCTTGTCAGAACCCATGTTGCCGACAATACAATCACCTGTATTGATGCCAATACCAATTTCCATAGCAAGCTTTCCCTCGCCAACCAACTCGTCATTAAGTTCTTTAAGCGCCTTACGCATTTTGACACCGGCTTGGATGGCAAGTTCAGCATGATTTTCTTGAGAGGCTGGCGCATTCCAAAAGGCCATAATGCAATCCCCCATGTATTTATCAATGGTACCCTCGCATTCTAAGATTTCATTAGATAGGATAGTTAATAAGCGATTAATAAGTTCAGTTAGGGCTTCTGGATCCTGTTTGTACTGTTCAGAGATCTTGGTAAAACCGCGAATATCTGAAAATAGCATGGTCATGTCTTTGCGCTCACCACCGAGTTTTAGAGACTCATTGGATTCTGCAAGACGGTTAACCATTTCAGGTGACATATACTGTGCAAATGCACCACGAACCCGACTTCTCTCCAATTCTGTAAAAAGAAAGTTAAAAAAGGTTACGGCTACATATACAGTTAAAATTATTACAAGTGGTGAAATGGGATCAACTAAAAACAATTTTGATTTAAAGAAATACCAGCTGCCACCAATAATTCCGCTTGATCCAATACCTAGAACTGTTAATCCTCCAATAGGGCCTAATGTTTGGATCATAAAAGTAATCAATATTGATAACACCAATCCGGCAATGAATTCAGCTCCAAATAACCAGTCGGGTCGTTGCAAAAATTCGTTTGCAAAAATTTGCTGGACAAATTGACCAATAATGGTGACCCCTGGAATATTTTTTTCAATTGGAGTAGATCGCAGATCAAATAAACCCGCAGCCGAAGTACCCACCAATACTACTTTCCCTGAAAAGAAATCAGGATTGATCGATCCAGATAGAACATCCCAGGCGGAAACAGTAACTAAGTCTACAGTAGGCGCAAAGTAAATCCACGATTGCCCATCAGGTGTAGTTGGCATTGTCAACGGCCCAAGTTTGATGTTATTTATCCCTGTTTGTGCACCAAAGGCTTCCTCACTGGAGGCATTGGAAGCTTTGATTTGAAAAGTTGAGGCACCGATAGCAACTCGAGCAAGTTCAAGACCTAAACTTGGAATCACCATACCCCCAACATGATCAAAGGTCGGTAAGCTGCGCACCACTGAATCATTATTGCCGATGCTCATGGTACCAAGACCCGCTGCACCTTCTTCCAACATTTGAATGTTGCTTCTTAAGCCGGTATAAGTAGGTAAAAATTGATTTGGATTATCCCCCTGAGTTACTAGGCCAAACTTGGCTTTAGCAAATTCAGTTGTTTCTTCTGCGTTATTAACTGCAACACCCAACACGACGGTTCCATGGTTGGCGATGGCTCTTGCAAAGACTTCATCATTATCAGGAAGCAGCTCCACTTGCTGCTTTAAAGCCAGGTTTTCAGGGAATTGATTGATTAGATTTCGTGGATTAGTTCTATCCGGTTCAGCAAATACAATATCAAATCCTAAAGCAGCTGCAGCGTAAGTTTGATCAGTTAATCTTGCTAGAGTTGTTCTTGACCAGGGCCACTGACCAACTAATTCTAATGAGCGATCATCAATGTCAACAATGACTACTGGATCATCCTCGTAAACTTTTCGAGGAAATAGTTGTTGAAAAGTATCAAAAGAATAGTTCTGCAAATTTGTAAAAATACTAAACGGATTAAATAATGGAAGAAGGCTTGCAAATATTGCAAATCCATACAAACCATACTTTACAAGCTGCTTAATACTAAATTGCATAAAGGTAATCAACCAGGAAGTTTAAAGTCTTTTATTATTTTTAGAGACTTATTAACAAGATCTTGATGTAATTTAGTCGGTAAATTTAACAAGTTAGTAGCACTCATGAAATCTACATATATATTGTTTAAATCTTTACCTGATGATAGCAAGCGAATTATGTGTTGATAATTCCAAAATACAAAACCTCTAATACGCAAATAATGATCAAAATTACTTTTATTAAACTCTGGGACATCCTTAATTTCTAAAGCTTCTTTAAGAAAGGCTTCAGTAGTGGGTTCTGAAAATTTTTCCCAAGTCTCATTTAAAAAAACAGGATGCTGCTTTAGCCACTGAGATACATTTTCTTGTTTGAACATATCAAAAGCAAGATAATAACCAACATAAACTCTTAGAATAGGAGACTCAATTCGAAGTAATTCATTGTTGCCATATTCAGCAAGAACAGAAACTCTTCTTTGAATAAGTTCTTTATGAATTTGGTCAAGATTCTTATAATAACGATAGAAAGAACCATAAGCTGTGTTAGCGCGCTTAGTAATGCTTTTAACTGAGATAACTTTATCGCCCTCTAAGATGAGCTCCCACATCGCATCCAATAGACTATTTTTAGTTCTTGTAGATTTTCTTTCTATCATCATCAGTTTGATTAAATATCTATAATATCATTATTATTTTAAGCTTTAGAAAGACATAAACTCAGCGTTTGGGGATCAATATTCCCACCCGAAAAGAATATTAATACACTTTGATCCAAGAAGTGTTTTTTATGTTTTATCAGGTTTGCTAGAGCAATGGCCCCACTTGGCTCTAGATTTATTCCAAAAAAGTCCTTTGCCAGTTTAATTGCTTTAAATACATAAGCTTCCTCACAAGATAAGCCCTTTAAATTAAGCGCCAAATTTATTGAAAAAGGTATTTTTCCTGGCTGCTTAGTTAAAATACCGTCACATAGTCTCGAGCCTGAGTTAGTTGAAGTTAAAATCTTCTTATGCTTGAAAGAAATCTCATGATCATTCCAATCCTCAGGTTCCGCAGTATATATTTTAATTTCTGGATATTTTTTTTTTAGAATTATGGAACAGCCAGCAGATAAACCACCACCACCAGCACAAATTATTGAAGAATCAATCATCACATCAGTTTGCTGAATCGCCTCCAGTGCAGCTGTGCCTTGCCCAAAAATTGTCTCAAGAGAGTCATAGGGTTTGATAATAGTTAAGTTATTTTCTCTTGCAATCTCTTCTCCAATATCTTCTCTAATTTCTTTATCTCGATCATAAAAGAGAATATTTGCACCTAATAGTTTCGTATTTTGTATTTTTATTTTTGGAGCATCTTTAGGCATTATGATTGTTGCATTAGTTTTATAAACTTTAGCTGCCATTGCGACGCCTTGAGCGTGGTTGCCAGATGAGTATGCCAAAACTCCTTGTTTTAGTTGCTCATCGGTAAGCCTTGAAATTGCGGAGAGCGCTCCGCGTATTTTAAAAGATCCTGTAACTTGAAGGTTTTCAGCCTTACAAAAGATTTGCATCCCAAGTTTTGCATCCAGATCTTTAGAATTTAGTAGTGGGGTATTTTGAATATGCGGCTTAATAACAATATGTGTTTTTTCAATCTCAGCAATATAAGATTGGAAGTTATGCTGCACGCTTAGCCAGGAGGTCTTTAATCAACAGTGGTGAATAAATTAGATAAAACAGCACAATTCCTATGGGCGTGGTGATCAATAAATGGAACGGAGGTTCGGGGAACACATTCATGATGGAACCGGCTTCAGGTTTTTTCAATAAATACCAGAAGTTTGCACCTTCACCTAGAAGCAAATTCAGTACATAAATAATTCCCATGCAAATAATCGTGATAAAGATTACTTTATGCACATCGGCTAGGAATGGGCGTTGATTGAAAACTATGCAAGCATAAAACACACCCAAAAGAATTGATCCATGGATTACAAAAAATGGTAAGTATTGTTGTTCTGGGAACTCAAAGAGCACATCGGGCGTTAGTATCGCCATGCTGGCTCCACCCAAACCCCAGAAGAAGGCACAATTAAAAAATACCTTTTTACGATTAAATAAGTAAATCATGATCGCTATGGCTGACATATCGCACATGTGTAATGGCAGTGCTTCTTGCCAAGGCAGATTAAAGGTAAACGTGGTGAATGCTTGGGTGATCAGCTGATAAGCAATAATGACTGAAATTGAGATTCCCGCAATTTTTTTGTTCTCCTCATCACTGTTTTTAAAGTAATAAGGAACGATTAAAGCAATCCCAAACGTAGCGAATATCGTCAGCATATGCTGCGGCCCGAACATTTGAAATGGCGTAAATTCCATCATTTATGTAAATTTTACGTAAATTGCTGAATATCAGCTTGTAACCCCTAAGTTTGCAATCTATATTAACTCTTCAAGAAAAATAAATAAACTTTACCAAAATGTCTAAAGATTGCCTGCTGTTAAATGGGAATGGAAAGCCTGTGAGCTATTTTCCCTTATCGGTTATTAACTGGAAGACAGCTATTAAGTTAGTTTTAACACGGAATGTGATTTTGCTGCGTGAGCATGAAGATTTTGTGGTGCATTCACCGACCATAGAAATGAAAGTTCCAAGTATTTTAATGCTGCCCAGATTCCATAAATTTCATAACTACGTTAAGTTTTCAAGATCCAACGTACTGTTAAGGGATATGTATACCTGCCAGTATTGTACTGAAATTTTTGATAAAAAAGATCTAACCTTAGATCATGTCATTCCAAAATCTAAAAAGGGACCTTCTAACTGGGAAAATGTCGTGACAGCGTGTAAGACCTGTAATCTTAAAAAAGCAAATAAACCCGGCACTCCCATTAAGGAACCCATCAAGCCTTCCTTTAGCTCGTTGCTCAATGGTTATACATTTAATAGCGATTCATTCCCTGATAAGGAATGGTCAAAATATATCTTTCAGTCGTAGTTATATTTAACGGAGCAACCGTAAGGCACGCTTTCTTGAATGTCCGGTTTTTGATTCTTACTCACTGGCGTGTCGTTCATTGCAATATAGTTGACCGCATCGGTTAGTGATGCTCTAAAGAACTTTGCACCACCGCCAATATCATCAATTCCACCTTTGAACCTTAAAATCCCTTCAGCATCAATCATATACATGTGGGGAGTGGTTTTAGCTCCGTATTGCATACCCAGTGCTCCGGATTCATCCAATAAAACATAATCATTCGCTGCATTTCTGGATATGGTCAACTCATTGGCTTTATCGGCGTTTACATAACCTTGCTCACCTGGTGCTGAAGAAATTACACTCAGCCAGACGTAGCCTTCAGCTTTAGCTATGCGTTGAACCTTCTGCATGCTGTCTTCTTTGTAATGTCTGACTACATAGGGACACTCATGATTGGTCCACTCTAAAATCACCGGCTGACCTTTAAAATCATCCAAGCTAATGGTCTTGCCATTGCTATCAAGGGCAATAAATTTAGGCGCAAGTTCATTAAGTTGAGGATCCTGAAGCACTACCTCAACTGCATTTAGGTTTAATGTGAACAAGAATATTAAGCTAACTAAGTATTTCATAGACTTAAAATATAACCCTCAGTAAGTATTGCTGGCAAGATTTTTGGTGATTGCATTCCGGGTTTCCAGAAAATATAAAGAGGGACGCCTGAGCGATTGTAAGAGCTTAGCGTGTTTGCAATATCATCATTGCGGTTAGTCCAATCGGCTTTAATGTATTCAATGTTATTAGTATTAAAAAACTCTTTCACAGAGTCTCTACTTAAAGCAATTTGTTCATTTGCCTGACACGTGATGCACCAAGCAGCAGTAAAGTTAATGAAATAGGCTTGCTGTTGCGCTTGAAGTTGTTCTTCAATACCTGCTTGCCAAATGAGCGAATCATCCTCAGCCAATTTTTGGGTAACGGTTTTATCTAAATTCGCAAGACCAAAAATCACTGCCAAAAGAACGACCACACTTATCCCAATATTTTGTCTTCGATTTTGTGACCTGCTAAACCATAACCCAAAACCTATGACTAAAATAAGACCCATTAAAATAACCAAATCGGTTGGCGAAGTTTGTTGTGCAAAGACCCAAATCAACCAGATCGCAGTGGCAAACATTGGAAAGGCCATAATCTGTTTAAAAGTTTCCATCCATGCTCCGGGTTTTGGAAGCCAGGCAACCAAACTTGGAACAATGGAAAGCATTAAATAAGGTAGGGCAAAACCCAGTCCTAACATGATAAAAATCATTAAACTCATTGCGGTAGGTTGCACGAGGGCAAATCCAAGAGCTGCTCCCATAAAAGGTGCGGTACAAGGCGATGCAACAACCACAGCAAGAACCCCGGTTGCAAATGAATTAGAATACGATTGACCTTGTTGCATTTTACTACCCACAGAAGTGAGCGAGGTACCAATATTGATATCGCTAAGCAAGATAAGTCCTATCAGCACCGTGAGTAAGGCAAGGCCTCCAACGATTTCTGGTGCTTGAAGCTGAAATCCCCATCCCAAAGATTCTCCCGCAGCTTTTAACCCAATTAAAACTAAAGCAATGGCGACGAAGCTGCTGAGCACCCCAACAGTGTAGCTCCAGCCATGCCACTTAGCTTGGTGTGGAGCATGCTCACTAATTTTAATAAAACTCAGGGCTTTAAGAGCAATAACTGGGAATACACATGGCATGAGGTTGAGTATCAGACCTCCAATAAATGCAAATAAAAGTGCTTGAAAAAGATTAATAGAAAATGAATTGGTGGTGGATGCATCAACTACTGTGGGCATCACGATAAAACCTGAATCATTAATTTTTAGGATCCCGCTGAGTTGATTGGGGGTTAAAGAGGCTTGCTCTAATATAAGTTCATAATTATTACCACCCAGCCGTCTTAGTTTTTGTGAAGAAGAATGCTTAATATCACCTTGATTATCTGTAAAAAAATAAGCGTCATTGATGGTGCCATCGAAGGCAAATCCAAGATTAAGGTTTTGATTTTTTGCATCTAAAGATACCGGCATCACCTTATTGGAAACGCTCTTAATTGCATCTGTAATTAACGAGCTGGGCTGTTCATTGGATAAATCAATTTCAATTGAGGCTGATTCCGGGACACAAATATCTGCACAAATTAGAAAATTAATGGTTGCCTTAATGACTCCAAGATCTGAATCGGCTGATCTAAAAACCTGAAATGGAAAAAGCACATAATCTTCATAGCCATAGGTCATTAAAGGTGGGTAGGGAATTAATTCTGGTGTTGGCCAACTGACGTTTTCAATAATAAAACCCTTAGGACTTTCCCAGATAACATCAAAAGCACCTCCAGAATCACCTGGATTTTGCCAATAAGTATGCCATCCCTTATCCATTGCCATCTCAATGCCTAGGAAAAAGGTTTCATCTTGTTGTGATTGAAGATTACTAAGCAGTCTTACTTCAGCGTGGCCTGAATTCACACTTTCTCCTGCGAGCAGAGATATCTGCAAGGAAGACAAAAGAACCAACAAGACTTTCATAGCGCGTACTTTAACATTTCATAAAAAAGGGGGCATTGCCCCCTTTGGTATTGGTGAAGAGATTAACTACCTCCAAGAAATTTCTTAGGTGTCTTAATGTTAATCATTCTTGGTTTTTTTTCATCTGGTATGATTTTTTCTAACTCAATGGTCAACATCCCATTAACGAGTTCTGCACCTCTGACTTCAACATGCTCAGCAAGCGTAAACTGCTGCTTAAATGCACGTTGAGCAATCCCTTGATAGACCACTTCATTTGAGCTATTGACCACTTCAGCCTGTGGACCTGCATGCTCAACTGTCAGCACACCATCAGCCAGTTCAATGCTTAAGTCATCTTTCGACAACCCGGCAACAGCGACATCAATAAAAATTTGATTTTCATTGTGCCTGATGTTGTAAGGCGGATACGAAGATCTATCTTGGGATTCCGATAAACGTTGCAGTCTATCGAATAAACTTTCAAACCCTAACACACGAGTGGTTAGGAACGGATCGGTAAAATTAAGTACCATAATTAGTCCTCCTATAGCGACTATTTAAATGTGTAACCATTAGGCTTACACGGGTTAATAAAACGTAGACCCAATTGGCATCTACACTATTTATATGGATGCGTTTGTAAAAAATTCAACATTTTTTTGATATCTGAAAGGTTTTTGATTAACCTTCTGATATGTCAGTTTTATCGCCTTGCATCTCAGTTTGTTTGCATGATCCTGTAACTGATTATTGCTACGGTTGTGGTCGTACCCATGCAGAAATCCAGACTTGGAAAAGTCCACAAACTGATCAGGAATGGAAGGCAAAAAATCTTGAAGAGATCAAAGCACGTTTGAGCGGATTTCAACATGAGGCTTTTGAGAGGTCATACGCATATAAAAAAAAGCATGGCGTATCACCCATTAAAGAGCTGAAATTAAAAGGGGAATACAAATGATTACATTACTTTACGCATCGCTCTTAGGGCTCTTACAAGTGACGCTGGCTTACAAAGTAGGCAGCAGTCGTTTAAAGACTAATACCTTGTTAGGTGACGGCAATCAATCTGAGGTTTTACAAAAAGTTAGGGCGCATGGGAATTTAACTGAATACGTGCCCATTTTTTTGATTTTATTAGCTTTAATAGAAAT
>MDSV01161991.1_pt1 | contig 23599 bp, 20 predicted proteins | sample 810851 | NCBI WGS metagenome assembly MDSV01 (sample SAMN05326640, study PRJNA326480) | marine metagenome | isolation source: seawater | place: Atlantic Ocean: North East | collected 2012 | reverse complement strand
TCAATATGCGTGCAACCTGAAGCATTTGTACTAACTTCTGTATATGTACCACTACTAAAATAAGTCTGATTGTTTATAGGCCATGTATATGAATCACATGCAACCGATGATCCGGTATCTGATGAAGGCATATTAACATATATTGTTAAAGAATCGGTAAAAGAACATCCATATGAATTTGTAACTTCAAAAGAATACAATGTTGTTGTATCTGGATGAAAAAAAGTAGTAGAGGCTAAATTATTTGTAATATTATAATTTGGATACCATAGATATGTATAAAGAGAGGAATTAATTTGAGGATTAATCTGTATAGTATCATCTTTGCAAATAGTTAAATCAGACAATTGAACACCAAGAGTATTAACTCTAAATTGCTGTAAATTATTAGCTCCACCTGTAGCGGCTGTAAAACCCCAATAAACATTTGGATTACCACTAAAAATATTAGCCGCAATATTATTAATATAATTAACCATCAAGTTGCCATTAAAAAAAACTCTAAAATTATTTGTACTTGGATCCCATGTAAATACTACATTATGCCATACCCCATTTTCTATATTAATATTTCCTGGGGGAAAACCTATGGGAGATACTAAATTATTTGCACCAGAATGTACTAAATTTCCATTTCTTTGAACTGCCAAATGATCATACCAAGGGTCTGAGTTGTTAGAATTTTGCCATGTATCAAACTCTACAGCAAAAGAGGGGTTTACACCCTGATAACCCATCCCTCCTCCACCAGTTCCTATCGAAGTACTAATAGGTTGCAAGACAAAAGCTATACCATCTGCACCTCCGTTATTATAACCAAAAAACATATCAACATCAAAAGTAAATGGCTGCGTTAGATTTAAAGTTACACTATTCCAAGCAGATCCTGATTGACTATTAAGTGCTTGTGTTAAACGGTAGGTATTTGGGATTGGTTGAGAAGCATTCCCATTTAATATAAAACTTCCAGTTAAAGTAGGTGTAGGATTAACAATTAGTGTTGTAGTAGATATACCATCACTATAGACTCCGTTTTGTGTTTCCCAATTATTATATAAGAATACACTATCTCCATTACAAATTGTAACTGTATTTTGTGAATGAACTACAAAAGAGAAAAAAAACAAAACACAAAAAATAAAGAAAAATCTAATATAAAAAGGAAATATTGTTCGACAATTGTATCTTGATAATATCATTTATCTTATTAAAGTAATAGTACCATATTCTTTATGTTTCCATCCCTGAAAATCTTTAAAAGATATTTCATACACATAAATATTAGCAGGCAAAGGCATATTATTTTGTATATATTTACCATCCCATCCAGCACCTGTTTTACATTCTAAAGCTAAAGGATTATCTGACTGAAACATTAAATCCCCTTTAGAATTAAAAACCTTAAATATAAAGGTATTCTCTCTAATACCATTATACTGAATACAAAATTTATTGTTAGGCTCTTCATTATTAGGTGTAAAAGAATTTGGAATAAAAATCCAAAATTCATCCTCTATATAAACATTATTAGTTGACGTATCTGAACAACCATTTACATCCATAACTATCAAACTAGCTTGATAAAAACCCAAAGAATCATATGCATGAGATACTGTAGAAGAAAAACTACTCACAGTATTATCACCAAAATTCCAATCCCAACTAACTATATTCCCAATAGATTTACTAACAAAATTAGCAACTGGATAAAGTATAGATAATGTATCAGAAGGTAAATGTATAACAGATTCTGGACTTTCCAAAACAGTAACTAAACCTGATCCCGAAATAGACCCAAAACTACTAGCATCATTAAATTGCTCTAAAAGATATAAACCTTCTTGTTTAGTATTAATAATATAAGGTGTATTCTGAGTAATAATTGCGTTAATATTAACTCCATTTACTGAATAAACAAAAGTAAATGGCGCAGTTCCAGTAAAATCAACTTTGATACTTGCATTATCTTCATTATCACAAATAGTATCGTTTCCACTAATAAATGCAGTTTGAGCATTTATAATTAATGGAAAACCTAACAAGAATAAAATCCTATACATTGTGCAAATATAAAAAAAGCCCTGCTAATTGCAGGGCTACTAAAAATAATAGAAAATATTACTTTTTCTTTTTATCCTCTTTTTCTTCTTTAACTTCTTCAAATTCTACATCAGTAACATCATCAGTAGTATCTTGAGTTGGATTTTCAGCATTAGCACCTTCTTGTTGTGATGCTTTATACATCTCTTCAGAAGCAGCCGTCCATGCAGCATTCATTTTCTCCATTGCTGTATCTATAGAAGCAAGATCTTTACTCTCATGAGCCTTTTTTAAATCAGCCAAAGCTGCCTCAATCGGAGCTTTCTTGTCATCTGACAATTTTTCTCCAAATTCCTTAAGTTGCTTCTCAGTTTGAAAAATCATACCATCAGCCCCATTAATTTTATCAGCAGTTTCTTTTGCTTGTTTATCAGTATCGGCATTTGCTTCAGCTTCTTGTTTCATCTTTTGAATTTCTTCATCCGACAAGCCAGAAGAAGCTTCAATCTTAATATTTTGTTCTTTACCAGTTGCTTTATCTTTTGCTGAAACATTTAGAATTCCATTTGCATCAATATCAAAAGTCACTTCAATCTGAGGAATTCCTCTTGGTGCTGGTGGGATATCAGCTAATTGAAAACGACCAATTGATTTATTATCTGAAGCCATAGGACGCTCACCTTGTAAAACATGAATATCAACAGCAGGTTGATTATCTGCAGCAGTTGAGAAAACCTCAGATTTTTTAGTAGGTATAGTTGTATTAGCCTCTATCAATTTAGTCATAACACTTCCCATAGTTTCAATACCTAGTGAAAGTGGTGTAACATCTAGTAATAAAACATCAGTAACATCTCCTGTTAATACTCCACCTTGAATTGCTGCTCCAACAGCAACTACTTCATCTGGATTAACACCTTTTGAAGGAGATTTTCCAAAATATTTTGCAACAACATCTTGAATTGCAGGAATCCTTGTAGAACCTCCAACTAGAATTACTTCATCAATATCTGAAGGAGACATTCCTGCATCTTTCATAGCCTTCTTGCATGGAGTAATAGTAGCTTGAATCAATTTATCAGACAATTGTTCAAATTGTGCTCTTGTTAATGTTCGAACTAAGTGTTTTGGTCCTGATGCAGTAGCAGTAACGTAAGGCAAATTAATTTCTGCTTGTGAAGAAGATGAAAGTTCAACTTTTGTTTTCTCAGCAGCTTCTTTTAATCTCTGCAATGCCATAGGATCCTCCCTTAGATCAATATTTTCATCCTTCTTAAACTCCTCTGCCAACCAATCAATAATTACTTGATCAAAATCATCACCACCAAGGTGAGTATCTCCATTTGTAGACTTAACTTCAAAGACACCATCCCCTAATTCAAGAATTGATATATCAAAAGTCCCTCCTCCTAAATCAAAAACTGCAATTGTTTTATCCTCAGTAGTTTTATCTAATCCATAGGCAAGTGCAGCAGCTGTAGGCTCATTAATAATCCGTTCTACTTTAAGACCTGCGATTTCACCAGCTTCTTTTGTTGCTTGTCTTTGAGCATCATTAAAATAGGCTGGTACAGTTACAACAGCCTGAGTAACTGTCGTACCTAAATAATCTTCAGCAGTTTTCTTCATTTTTTGTAAAACCATAGCTGATATCTCTTGCGGAGTATATAGTCTCCCATCAATATCAACTCTTGGTGTATTATTATCTCCTTTAACTACTTTATAAGAAACATTTTTTATTTCCTTAGACATTGCTGTAAAACTTTCACCCATAAACCTTTTGATAGATGCAATTGTCTTCGTTGGATTAGTAATTGCTTGTCTCTTTGCGCTATCTCCAACCTTGCGCTCTCCACCTTCAATAAAGGCAACAATAGATGGAGTTGTTCTTGCTCCTTCAGCATTAGGAATAACAACTGGCTCATTTCCTTCCATAACAGAAACACATGAATTTGTTGTTCCTAAATCAATTCCAATAATTTTACTCATTCTTTTTTTTTTAAATTTAACAAATTGTTCTCTAATTACACAATTATTGCAATAATAATGCCATAATTAATAGCATGACATATTGACAATAAATCATAAACAAAAGAATAAAGAAGAAGATGTGTTTCTGTCAGAAAGGCAGATTATTGAAAGTTTAGATCCAACTCATTAATTAAATAATCTTTTGTAAAATCAGTTAAATCTATTTGACTTAAGGTAAAAGTATATCTGGAGGAGAAAATACCGATACCATTATTAATATTAGTAAATACTGGTCTCTGTTGAACAATACCAGTAATAGGCTCATTAACTTTTAAATAAGTATCTAAATCCTCTGTTCCAACTGTCATTATTAAATCAAGATCAACAAAATTTCTTATACCTTGAAAAGTAACATCATTTAATTTACTACTTATAAAATTAAGAAATTTAACACCTTCAATTCTTGAGTTCATACTAGAACCCTCAAAAAACTCTAGTGGTTGGTTCCAAATTATACTTTTTTCAATACCATTTTCTAAATAATTAAATACAACATCTAACTGATAAATCTCTCCATTAATACACTTATCCCATTCAATAGTTTTTGATAAAAAATTTGAAGTGTCAGGTTGATTAGGATTATAAAAGCCTATCTTATAAGAGGAATTAAAATTTTTAAAATTAAAACTACTTATAACTTCTGTATTAGCACTTACATTATTTCCAGAAATTAAATTCTTAATAGTAATAGCATAATTAAAACTATTTGAAAAGAAATTATCTGGCACAACAACGGTATAAATCATATGATTTTCAATTGAAAAGATACCCTGATTTCCATATATATCTAATGAATCTTTAAGAGTTCTTGTTGTATCAAGAAGTAATGAAACTAATGTATCACTAGAATTTAACTTGTGAATTTTAACCTCTAAATGAGTTGGATTAAAATTAATAGAATCAGAATATTGAGCCATTGTAGTTGCACTAGATTCTCCTAAAAAAGCTCTATTAATTCTTACAAGTTGTGTGTCATTGCTTGGATCTAACAAAGCATAAACAACAGTAATTTCTTCCCATGATGCATTTACATCAAAGTCTGTTTCACAAGAAGTAAAAAGTATTGCAAAAAAACTAAATAAAAAAATTATCCAATTCATATTTGCAAAGTTATCTTTTTATATTAAATGTTAACTACATAATTTGTAAATTTGCATCTATATCTATAAAAAACAATAAGGAATTAATATATGTCAATAAGTAAAAATCGATACAAAAAAATTACAACGCACAGTTTATTTGAAATGAAACAAAATGGAGATAAAATTTCGATGCTTACTGCTTATGATTATACTCTTGCAAGAATTATTGACAATGGTGGGATTGATGTTGTTTTAGTTGGTGATTCAGCATCAAATGTCATGGCAGGTCATCAAACTACACTTCCAGTTACACTAGATCAGATGATTTATCATGCTTCATCAGTAGTTAAAGGAATCAATAGGGCTTTAGTTGTTGTTGACATGCCATTTGGATCCTACCAAGGTAATTCAAAAAAAGCTTTAAATTCTGCAATTAGAATAATGAAAGAGAGCGGAGGCCATTCTGTAAAATTAGAAGGAGGAAGTGAAATAATTGATTCTATTGAACGAATACTTACTGCTGGTATTCCTGTAATGGGACACTTAGGCTTAACCCCACAATCAATATATAAATTTGGAACATATACAGTAAGAGCAAAAGAAAAGGCAGAAGCAAAAAAATTATTAGAAGATGCAAAACTACTAGAAAAAGCAGGTTGCTTTGCTATAGTACTTGAGAAAGTACCAGCAATTTTAGCTGAAAAAATATCTAAAAATATAAAAATTCCGGTTATTGGTATTGGAGCTGGAAATAAAGTTGATGGTCAAGTACTTGTTTTACACGATATGCTAGGGATGACACATGAGTTTAACCCAAGATTTTTAAGAAGATATCTTAATCTTTATGATGATATTACAGGTGCGGTGCAAAACTATATTTCAGATGTTAAATCAGAGAATTTTCCTAACAAACAAGAACAATATTAATGCTTGAAATCTTATATGAGGATAATCACCTTATTGCAATTAATAAAAAATCAGGAGACATAGTACAAGGAGATAAGACTGGTGATTTACCTATATCTGATCATGTAAAATCATATATTAAAAATAAATATAAAAAACCTGGAAATGTCTTTCTAGGAACAATACACAGAATAGATAGGCCTACTTCTGGAGTATTAGTAATGGCAAAAACTTCAAAAGCCTTAAAAAGAATGAATGAAAAGTTCAAAAATAAGGAAATAAAAAAAACCTATTGGGCTATAGTTTATAATGAACCACCTAAAAAAGAAGGTATACTAAACAATTTCTTAATAAAAAACGAAAAAAAAAATAAATCATATATATCAAAAGAAACAGATGCTAAGAATGCAATTCTTAATTATAAAATTTTAAAAAAATTAAAAAATCTCTACCATTTAGAAATCCGACCAAAAACAGGTAGACATCACCAAATTAGAGTGCAACTAGCAAGTATAGGTTGTGTTATTAAAGGAGATTTAAAATATGGAGCTAAACGATCCAACAAAAACAAAAGTATTCATCTATTGTCCAGAAGAATAGAATTTGTCCATCCAGTTTCAAAAGAAAAAATCAGTATTACTGCGCCAATTCCAAGAGATACTATATGGGAAGCATGTCTCTAGATTGGATCTACATCTATTGAAAATCTAACAGATTTAAAATTAGTATGCTTTTGCATTAATTTAACAATTTCTTTTACAATTAACTTTGCTTGAATTATAGAAGCTCCTTGCTCAATTTTTAATAATAAATTTTTGTGATAAAAATTTTTTATCCTTGATATTATAGGATACTCAGGTCCTAAAACTCTATCTCCAAAACTCTTACGCATAATTTTTGCTAATTGTAATCCTGCTTCATCAATTTTACCCTTACTTTTATGCTTAAAAGATATCTTAATTAACCTACTATAAGGGGGATAATTAAAAAGCTTTCTGTCTTTAGCTTGAATAAATAAGAATTCTTTAAAAGTATGCGACTTAAGTATTTTAAAAAGTGGATGATTATCATTGAAAGTTTGGATAAAAACTTGACCTTGACTCCCCTTTCTTCCAGCTCTTCCAGAAACCTGTGTCATTAATTGAAAAGCTCTTTCATGCGATCTAAAATCAGGAAAAGTAAGCATACTGTCTGCATTTAAAATACCTACCATAGCAACATTATCAAAATCTAAACCCTTTGTTATCATTTGAGTTCCTACAAGAATATCAATTATACCATTCTCAAATTCAGTAATAATCTTTTGATAAGCATTTTTAGCTCTAGTAGTATCATAATCCATTCGTTTTGTAATATGATCTGGAAATAGACTATGCAGAGACGCTTCAATTTTTTCTGTACCAAATCCTCTGTCAATCAGCACTTTACAACTACAATGATGACAAGCATCAGGTAACTGCTCAATATAACCACAATAATGGCATTTTAAATGGTTATTAAGTTTATAATAAGTTAAACTAACATCACAATTATTACATTTTGGAGTATAAGCACAGCTCTCACAACTTAAAACAGGAGAATAACCTCTCCTATTCTGAAAAAGAATTACTTGTTTTCCAAGCTTCAAAGTTTCACTAATAGCATTAAGTAAATCATGAGAAAAATAATCATTCATCTGTCTCTTTAGATTAGCCTTCCTTATATCAATGGTTTGAATTTTAGGCAATTCAATTCCTTTAAAGCGACTATTCATTTCAACTAATCCGTATTTATTCTTATTAACATTATAATATGTTTCTAAAGAAGGGGTAGCAGATCCCAATAAAACTTTTGCATTATGAAGAGAAGCTAAATAAATAGCTGTATCTCTAGCATGATATCTTGGTGAAGGTTTTTGTTGTTTAAATGAAGAATCATGCTCCTCATCAATAATTATAAGCCCTAAATTATCAAAAGGAAGAAATAAAGAAGAACGAGCACCTAAAATTATTGGATAATGAATTTTTTTAAGATTCTTTTCTTGAACTGCTCTCCAAATCTCTATTCTCTCACTATTATTTAGGTGAGAATGAGTTACTCCAATATTATCACCAAAATGTGTTTGTAATCGTTTAATAATCTGAGTAGTCAATGCTATTTCAGGCAGCAAGTATAAGACTTGTTTACCTTTCTCTAATTGTTCATTAATAAGTCTTATATACAACTCTGTTTTACCTGAAGATGTAACACCATGTAAAAGACATACATTCTTTTCTTTAAAGCATTTATTAATTTCATTAAGTGCTTTTTTTTGAAAATCTACTAGTTTTTTAGGTTGGATTAACTTTTGACTTGATATCTTCAATCTTGTTACACTTTGATTTTTAATTTTAAAAACTCCTTTTTCAATTAATGCTTTTAAAATTGTGTTACTAAAACCAATTTTACTTAATAAATCAGAGACTACCCATTCCTTCGTTTCTAATTTGCTATAAGCATCAAGAAAGGAGCTTTGTTTTTTTGTTAATTTTATTTTTTTAAGTTCTTTATTAGATATAATAAATTTAGCAACTCTAATAATTTTCAACTTATACTTATCATGTAAATCCTCTTTGATTAAAACAACCTCTCTTCTAATAAGTTCATTAATAAATGAAAAAATATTTTTAATATTAAGTAGTTTGATCACATTATTTATAGTTAACTCATCTTTCTGCAACAATGCATCTAACAAAAGCTTCTCTTCAAAAGAAAGATCATTTATATCTCCATCAAAATTAGGATGAATAATTATTTTTGAAGTACTTGCAAGTTTAAATTGTGAAGGCAAAGCCGCATTCATTACGCTACCTAAGCTACACATATAGTAATCACTAATCCATTCCCATAATTTGAGCTGAATAGGATTTAAAATTGGTTGTTCATCAAGAATTGCCAATATGGGTTTTGCTTTATAATCTATTGGTTTATTCTCATGAATAGATTTTACTATTCCAGTGTATAACTTTCTTGCACCAAATTGCACAACTACTCTTTGTCCTAAAAATATATCATCTTCACATATGTAATATGTGAAAGTACCCTCAACTGGTAAAGGAAGAATAACTTCAATATATTTTTGTATCTTTATCATTAAGCAAAGATGATTATTTTATCAATAAAAAAAAATAATTACTATTGTTTTAACTTTTTATCAATCAAAAATTGATTTTAAGTAAAAAGCATAAATTTGCAATAAAAAATTATGCGTAAAATATTAGTATTCTTAATAATATCTGTTATATTTATATCATGTAAAAAGGAAGAGGGATGTACAGATCCTTTAGCTTTAAACTATAATAGTCAAGCTACTCTAAACGATGGAAGCTGTACATATGCTCCAACACCAATATCTAATCTAGATATTCATTTTTCTCAAACTGTTAATGGAGACCCGTTAATTTTGGATAGCATGATTTATATAAATCAGTCTAATATAAATTATAGTATACAAACAGTAAGATACCTAATTTCAAATATAACTCTACATACAAATGATAACACCAATATATTAATAGATAATGTCCATTTTGTTGATGTATCAATAGACTCAACCTTAAAAATATCAATACCTCAAATATCTAGTAATAATTACACATCAATTTCATTTACAATGGGTTTGTCTTACGAGCAAAATTTTACTGATTTATTTTTAAATGAAAATTTTTTCCCATCATTTGCATGGCCAGAATTTTTAGGTGGAGGATATCATTATATGCAATTAGAAGGTGATTTTAATACTGTATTTAATGGCTATACGACACATACAGGAGGAACATTTGGTGTAGACTATTCATTTAATAAAAATTTTCCAATATCCTTAAATCCATCAAATGACTTAATTGGAAAAGACATTTATATTAATATGGAAATAACAAACTGGTACCAAAATCCTGAAATATTTAATTTTACATCATCTGGAATTATGGGAGATACTGTTAGTCAAAATATCTTACAAGCTAATGGAATTGAAGATGTTTTTTCAGTATTTATGGAAGAAATTATAGATTAAATCTAATATGAAGGCATATAAATTTACTCTTATTGTGGTTCTTTTGTTATTTAATTTTGCATGTAAAAAAGATTTAGCTCCAATTAGTGGTTGTACTGATAATACAGCAGTAAATTATAATCCATACGCAATAAGTGATAATAATAGTTGCATCTATTTTAGCACTACTGATTATATAATAGAGATACCAAATGGATTTCCTAATATGAATATACCAGCAAATAATCCAATGACAATTGAAGGTGTTAATTTAGGAAGGAAATTATTTAACGATCCTATCTTAAGTTCTAATAATTCTATAGCATGTATTAGCTGTCATCAGCAAAATAGATCTTTCTCTGATCCAAATCAATTTAGTTCAGGAGTTGATAATATCCAAGGGACAAGAAATGCATCTGCACTAATAAATTTAGGGTGGAATACCCATTTCAACTGGGATGGAAGTGCTTTAACATTAGAAGCACAAGCATTTGAACCAATAACAAATCCAATTGAAATGAATGAAACTTGGACAAATATTGAAAATAAACTTAATGGGAATACTGAATATCTTCAGCTTTTCAAACAAGCATTTAATATTGATTACATTGACTCAAATCATGTTGTTATGGCACTAGCTCAATTTGAAAGAACTCTAATCTCCTCAAATAGCAAGTTTGACAAATATATACGAGGAGAAGTGCAACTTTCAAGCTCAGAGTTAAATGGCTATGCAATATTTAATTCTGAAAAGGGAGATTGTTTTCATTGTCATGGAACGCAAATGTTTATGGACAACAGCTTTCACAATAACGGTTTAGATAGCGAACCTTTTTTAGATATTGGATTTGCAGCTGAAAGTAAAGATCCTGCCGACAATGGAAAATTCAAAACTCCTACTCTACGAAATATTGAGTTCTCCGCTCCTTATATGCATGATGGCAGATTTTCTAGTCTAGAAGAGGTTATTGAACATTACAATTCCGGAGGAAAATATTCTTCTACTGTAGATCCACTAATGAAAAAAATAGGAATTGGACTACAACTGACAAATCAAGAAAAACAGGATTTGATTGCATTTTTAAAAACATTATCTGATAGTGAATTTATTGAAAATTAAATAATATATCAATCCAGATTTAAAGTACTATAAACTATATTTGCAAAACAATTATTAGAAGTAAATGAAAAAAATTATTCTATCATTATTGCTATTCTGTAATCTAAGTACAGTATTATCTCAAGAAAACTACAAAAAATGCATTACTACTCGATTAGTAAAAAATGAATCTATAAACAATCCAAGTTATTTAGATATAAGAAATAATAATCATAACATAAATAATGAAAAGTCTGATAACTCAACTATTGTTATACCAATAGTAGTACATGTGATTTACAGAAGTTCACATGCAAATATTGGAGTGGGAACCAATATATCAAATGAACAAATTGAAGATCAATTACGAATCTTGAATGAAGATTACAGTAAAATGAACCCTGAATTTTTTAATCCACCTAGAAATACTTTTTCAAATTACTGGGGAAATCCTAATCTGCAATTTTGCTTAGCAACTACTGACCCTAATGGGAATCCTACTAATGGAATTACAAGAACTGAAACCACTCAAATTAATTGGGATGCTGATGATGACGATAGTAATCAACCCTGTCATGAAGCAAATGGAATGAAAAAAAATGCATGTGGAGGTAAAGACGGTTGGAATCCTTCAAAATATCTTAATATTTGGGTTTGTGATTTAACTAATTCACAAGGTAATGGCATGACACTTGGATATGCATATCTGCCTGGCTTATTAGCAGATTTTGACTCTGATAATGACTATAAAGATGGTCTTGTTGTAGATTACAGATATTTTGGAACACTTGGCATTGCAGCACCTTCATCAGATGGACGAACTGCAACTCATGAAATTGGACACTACTTAGGTCTCCTACATACTTTTTGTGAAAATTCAAATGGGCTTTGTTGTGATAATGATAATATTTTTTTTGGAGGATTTATTGACGATACACCTGCTTGTAAAGACATCTATTTTGGATCTGTGAATACTGGTACAAATAACAACACATGCAATGATTTATCTTATTCTAATGTTTTTTCATCTGATGTATTAGATATGGACGAAAATTTTATGTCATATGCTTCTAATACATGGATGTTCTCTCAAGGACAAGTAGATGCTATGCTTTCAAAATTAGATCAACCTGATTGGCAGGGAGGAAGATTAAATCTTAAAAACTCAAATGTAAATGTTAACTGTACTGGAATAATTAATTCTTCACAGAATTATAATTTAGAAATTTATGTAAGTCTTTACCCAAACCCAACAGATGGCAGTTTAAGTATTAATACTTCTGAAAAAATATTAAACATTTCTGTTTATAATATTATAGGTGAAAAAATAGTTTGTAATACTAAACTAAAAAACAATAAAATAGATATCAGTTCACTAAATGACGGTATATATTTTATTGAAACTATTACTCAAAAAGGAAAAATAACCAAAAAAATTATTCTTAGAAAATAATGCTAAACACATCATTAGAAATTGACTCTGTTGCTAATAACTTACAACCAATAGTAGAAAAAATCATTAATGAAGAAAGGATTAATAAACAAGAAGGTCTACTACTTTATAATCAAGCATCTATTTCATTATTAGGCACTCTAGCAAACTCTATAAGAGAAAGCATTAATGGTAATAACACATTCTTTAATAAAAATATTCATATTGAGCCAACAAATATTTGTGTTTTTGATTGTAAATTCTGCTCATACTCCAGGAAGCTAAGTAAAAGAGTTGAAGCATGGGAATATACAATAGATGAAATGATTGAAAAAATAAAAGCCTATGACAACAAAGATATTACAGAAGTACATCTAGTTGGAGGTGTACATCCTAAAATGGGACTCTATTATTTTATTGAACTTATTGAAAAAATAAAAGCTATCCGACCTAATATACACATAAAAGCATTTACTGCAGTTGAGCTTGAATATATGTGCCGAAAAGCAAAAGTGACATATAGAGAAGGATTGCAGAAGTTAAAAGAAGCAGGTCAAGATTCATTACCAGGAGGGGGAGCAGAAATATTTGATGAAGAAATTAGAAATAAAATTTGTGCTGATAAATGTAATAGTGATACATGGCTAGAAATACATGAAACTGCACATAGCTTAAAGATGCCTTCAAATGCAACAATGCTTTATGGCCATATTGAAAAGCCAATACATATAATTGATCATTTAAATAGATTAAGAAATCTACAAGATAAAAGCGGAGGTTTCAATACTTTTATACCTCTAAAATATAGAAATGGAAACAATCAAATGTCACATATTAATGAAGGGAGTCTAGTTAATGATATAAAGGTGTACGCATTTTCAAGGATTTACCTTGATAATTTTAAACACTTAAAAGCATACTGGCCAATGATTGGAAAAAAAACAACACAAAACTTGTTATCATTTGGTGTTGATGATATTGATGGTACAATAGATGACACTACGAAAATCTATTCTATGGCTGGAGTAGAGGATCAAAACCCTACAATGACTACTGAAGAAATTATCAAGCTAGTTAAAGATGTTGGAAGAACCCCAATTCAAAGAGATACTGTATACAATACAGTTAAGGAATATTAGAGTGATTGATGGGTAGCATAATTATGCCATTTTTCTATAAGTTGGCTCATATCTTGGGGTAAATCCGAATCAAAGGAAATCTTTTTTTTTGTTGACGGATGTATAAAGCCTAACGACTTGGCATGTAATGCTTGTCTTGAACAAATTTTAAAACAGTTGTGTACAAACTGTTTATACTTTGTAAATGTAGTTCCTTTCAAAATTGCATTACCACCATACTCATCATCATTGAAAACCGGATGACCTATATATTTAAAATGTGCTCTAATCTGATGTGTTCTACCAGTCTCTAATGTACATTCAACTAAAGTAGTATATCCAAATCTTTCCAAAACTCTATAATGCGAAATAGCGTGCTTACCATATTCCCCATTTGGAAAAACATCCATAACCTTTCTATTTTTTAAACTTCTACCAATATTACCAATAATACTACCCTCTTCATCTTTAACATCACCCCAAACCAAAGCAATATATTTTCTGTCTAAATCTCTATCAGCAAATCTCTTAGCTAAGTCCGTCATAGAATTTTCAGTTTTAGCAACAACAAGAATTCCAGAAGTATTCTTATCTAGTCTATGAACTAACCCTGGACGATCTTTTTCTCCTTTATTAGGAAGATTGTCAACATGAAAAGCAACTGCGTTAACCAAAGTTCCATCTAAATTTCCATAGCCAGGATGAACAACCATTCCTGCAGCTTTATTTACAATAAGTAAATCATCATCCTCAAAAATAATATTTAGTGGAATATCTTGAGGAATAATTTCATTAGTTGGTTTAGGATAATCTAAAATTACAGTAACTACATCATCACTCTTTACCTTGTAATTTGCTTTTACAATTCTCTCATTGACTCTTACATGTCCAGCTTTTATAGAATTTTGAATTTTATTTCTAGTAGTAAACTCGACAAAATTTAATAGAAAACGATCTATTCTTAAAGGCTGCTGACCTTTATCCGCAATAAATTTATAATGTTCAAATTCTTGCTCTTCACTCATTATTTAATAATAATTTTCTTTTGAAATTTTCCTTTTTGATTTAACAATTCTAAAATATATACACCTGAAGACAAGTCATTAACATCTATCTTAGTATTAGTTGTATTTATAATTATTTTTTTCAAAAGAACACCCTGTAAAGAGTAAATAAAAATAGAATTACGATCCTCAGTTGTTTCAATATACAACTCTGAGACAACTGGACTTGGATAAGACTTAAAATTAGAATCAAAATTTATAACATCTGATACAACTTCATTCATGCTAAAAATAGGCCTGATCATCCAGCTACCATTATAAGATGAATTAGTCCATCCAAAACCCGCGTCATAATACATATAACTATTTGCCGTATTATTTTTATCTAAACCAATATTTAACAAATCATCTGTTGTTTGTTGCCAACCTACATAAAAATCACCAACAATTCTAAATGGTTGACTCAAATAATAAGTATGATAATCCAAATATTCAGTGTGTACTGGAAAAAATGACTCTGAATAAAGAATAGTAGCAGGTAGACCGTTTGTCTTCTCCCATATTGTTAAGTCAAAAGGTATATGATTAACTGAATCTAACATCTGAGGGAAATACATTTGAACAGCTCTTAGTGTATCTGGTCTATTTAATTTAAATTCATAAGCTAACTTTGCCCCATCTATATTTATTCCATAAGCTGATTCAGCAACTCCATCATCATAAGCAAAATGAGTATGAAATTTTTGTGTGCTATATATAGTGTCATTAAACTTATAATCAGATGATGCTGTGCCAATTATATTTTGTATAATAAATGTAGCACTATCTAATTGGAAAGAATTAAAGACATTAGTTTCAATACTGATTGGAGGATTAGTAAAAGAAAAATTACCTATACTGTCATAATCTAAAACAGATACATTTCTACTAAGTCCAATCAAAGGATAATGAAAGATTTGATTGTTATTCTCAAAAACATTATATTGATAATCTACATTAGTACTAGCACCATTATTTCGCAACTTAATATCAATAGAATCTTTTAATTCCATTATTTCATTATTAACAAAATGAGTCCAAGGCATCTCAAAATACCTTTTAAGAAATGACGGAGATGGGTATACAAATGAAACATCATTTAGCTGAATAGTATCAGTACTATTTAAAAATTCATCTAACTTAACATAATCAATGTGCCAATGATCAAAGTTTCCAGAAACAGTTGCATAATTTCTAAACCTAAATTGAAAAGAATCAAATAAAAATCTAGATTCATTTATTACTTTTACAATCTTTGTAAAATCTTGCAATATTGTATCATCTGAATGCCATACCTCCTCCCAACCTAATGTATCATTTAAAAATTCTAAAACAAGTTTATCTTGTAATTCAGGAGAGTCTCCAATTCCTTGTGCTTGATAATAAAACATCATATAAACAGAATTTGAAATAGATAAATCTATTTTATTTGACAAAAGTGTATCAGATGGCTCAGAATTGTTAAATTGATTAAAATCTCTTGCATAACCTAAAGCATCTAAACCATCAAATGTTGCTACACCAATCGTTGGTGGATTTAATGCATAGGTTCTATTTACAAAAACACTGCTTTGAAACCATAAATTTGAATTAACTGTATTTCTGTCATAAGAAAAATCATCAAAGAATGGTAAAGCTAAAGAAGATTTACTATCTTTAGTTAAAAATTTATTATTATTTAACACAGGATTGGAAATAAGATTGGTTAAAACCTCCTGAGCATGCAAAATAGAGAAAGATAGAAAAAAAGAAAAAATGAAAAAATTTTTCATAATATTGAATCTTGATTTAAAGATCTAAAATACAAATCTATTGTTGAACCTATGCTAATTTCTTTATTGTCATTTGGTAATGGATACTGTTTGTAAATAACTGTTAAATTTGAGTCAATCACATTATTATTAAAATATTCTAAACCAACATTTAAAGAAGTAGATTTCAAAATAATATTTGCTTCTATTCTTGATAGTCCAATCAGATTAGGAATTTTTACTTTTTCATCACTTAAACCTCTACCAACTATTAAATCAATAGTAGCTCCATGATACAACTCCTGTCCAATTTCTATTTCAATACCATTTACTTTAAAAGCTAAAACTTTATTTGTTGCAATATCAGCTCGATATTCTAACTGCCCAACTTCTAAACCATTTTTTTGTAGCTCTCTTACTGCCTGGCGTAATGTCAAATCAAATACATCAGGAAAAACCACCTTTCTTAACTGTAAAGAATTAATTGTTAAATAAACCTTTCTATTCATCTTGACATCAGTGTTTGGTAAAGGATTCTGAGTTATTACAACTCCTTTTTTCTTAGATTTATAAAATACTGAATCAATAATTTCATATCTTAATTGATGTAAAGAAACTAATGAATCTAAATCTTGAATATGTATACCATCAAAATCCGGTACTTTAATAAAATTATTATGATTTGTGTAAATATTTAACCACTTTAACCAAATTAAAAATAATAAAAGAAGTGTAATAAACGAGAAAAATAAATTCTTAATAAATCCTCTATCTTTAATAATTTTAAACATTTTTAATTATGAAAAAAGGTTTTACAAATATAAAAATTAAGAAATTAAAGTGTTGAATAAACAATAAAAATAGTTTAGGTTTGTTTTTTAAAAAAAAACCATATGCAAAAGATAGCTATATTGACTGGAGGAGATTCAGCAGAATACAACATATCTTTATTAAGTGCAAATACAGTTTTAAAGCATTTAGAAAAAAATAAATATATTGGAATTATTGTTCATTTGAAAGACAATATATTTAAGGTCGGAAATATCCAAATAAATACAAAAGACTTCTCATATTATAAAGATGGCAGAAAAATAAAGTTTGATAAGATATTTATCGCCTTACATGGTCCTCCAGCTGAAAATGGATTAATACAAGATTACTTTGACAAAATAAAATTAAAATATACTTCATGTAATGCAAAAGTATCCTCACTTACATTTAATAAATATGAATGTAATAAGATATTACTAAAACTTGGGTTTAGATGTGTAAGCCCTATCATTATTCATCAACATGAGGAGATCTTAGAAAACAAGATAATTCAAAAGACAGGTCTCCCTTGTTTTGTAAAGCCAAACGGATCTGGATCAAGTTATGGCATATCTAAAGTAAATAAAAAACAAGATCTAGCTAAAGCTATTAATGAAGCATTTGAGTATGATAACAAAGTTATTATTGAAAATTTTATTGAAGGAAAAGAAGTTAGTTGTGGAGTCTTTTTTGATGGTAATAATATAATTGCATTACCTATTACTGAAATTATAAGTGAAAATGAATTTTTTGATTATGATGCAAAATATAATGGAAAATCTCAAGAAATAACTCCTGCAAGGTTAAGTAAAAAGCTAACTTTAGAAATTAAGAAAATAACAATTGAGATATACAAAAAGATGAACCTATCTGGAATATGTAGAATTGATTATATTATTGAAAAAGAAAAACCATATATTATTGAAATTAATACAATACCAGGTCTTTCTGAGGAAAGTATCATACCAAAGCAATTAAAAGTCGCTAACATTACTTTGTCAGAAATTTTTAATTTATGTCTCAACAACATTAATTAAAATAATATATTTGTAACTAAATCTATACTAAGACTTATGAGTGACAAATCAAATGAAGAAAAATTAAGAATCCTACATGAGAGGTTAAATCAAATTAAAGAAAAAAAAGAAAGCACATCAGTTCTTAAACAAAATGAATCAGAAGAAATAAATACAATAAAAATTGATGAAAATAATTATAAAGATAATGCTAAAAAATCAGGTTTTTTTGGACAACTAGTATATGTTGCTGTTATTGGAACCTTAGGATATTTTGTTTTTTATGCTTTTAGTAATTTTAATTTAAATCAAGTAGAAGATAAACAAAATCAAGTAGAGGAAGTACAAATAGATAAAGCACCACTAAAATATAATCTTGAATTAGAAGGAAATATCATTGTTATAACAGGAACATATACAAATAAAGACTCTGCAGAAGTTAAAGTGAATGATTTACAAATCAGAGGTTTTAAAGCTAATTATTTCTATCTTCCAGAAAACTCAAATAGTTTAGAGGAAGTATATAAAGTTTTTGTTGGTCCATTCGAAAACCAAGAAGAAACAAATCAATGGACAGAGAATATTGAATCTGAATTTAATATTGTTGCACTGTAACAAATACATTACTTTGCATAACCAACAGCTCTTGTTTCTCTAATAACAGTAACTTTGACTTGTCCTGGATAGGTCATCTCATTTTGGATTTTGTCAGAAATTTCAAAAGCTAATTTCGAAGCCATATCATCACTAACTTTTTCACTTTCAACTACAACTCTCAACTCCCTACCAGCTTGAATGGCATAAGATTGCAATACACCAGGATAGGAGATTGCAGTTTCTTCTAATTCCTTAATTCTTTTAATATACTCGTCAGTCATTGCTCTTCTTGCACCAGGTCTGGCACCTGAAATACCATCACAAACCTGTACTAATGGTGATATTAAATTTTTCATTTCCACCTCGTCATGATGAGCTCCAATTGCATTACAAACATCTGGTTTTTCACCATACTTTTCAGCTAATTTCATACCAATAATAGCATGTGGAGTTTCAGCATCATCAGGTGAAACTTTTCCTATATCATGTAGCAAACCTGCTCTTTTAGCATATTTAGTATTCAAACCAAGTTCAGCAGCCATAGTTGCACACATATTAGCTGTCTCTCTTGAGTGTTGCAATAAATTCTGTCCATACGATGATCTATAACGCATTCTACCTACCATCTTAATTAACTCTGGATGTAAGCCATGAATACCTAAATCTATAGTTGTTTTCTTACCAATTTGGATTATTTCATCATCAATCTCTTTTCTGGTCTTTTTTACTACTTCCTCAATTCTTGCTGGATGAATCCTTCCATCTGTTACTAATTTATGTAGAGATAAGCGAGCAATCTCTCTTCTAACAGAATCAAAACAAGATAAAATAATAGCTCCTGGGGTATCATCAACCACAATATCAACACCAGTAGCTGATTCAAGTGCTCTAATATTTCGACCTTCTCTACCAATAATTCTACCTTTTACTGCATCATTATCAATATTAAAAACAGAGACTGCATTTTCAATAGCCTCCTCAGTTGCTACTCGTTGAATAGTCTGTATTACAATTTTCTTTGCCTCTTGTTTAGCAGTAAGTTTTGCTTCATCAATCGTACTTTGAATAATTTCAAGTGCATCTGTTTTAGCTTTATCTTTTAAAGATTCAATTAATTGTTTCTTTGCTTCATCAGCAGACAAACTAGCTACTTGTTCGAGTAAATCAACATGCTTTTTATGTGATTTTTCTAATTCTATTTGCTTTTTCTCTAAAACAGATTTTTGTAAATCAATATCAGAAATGCGCTGCTTAAAACCAGCATCCTTCTTATTAACTTCAGCTAATTTCTGACTCAATGTGTTCTCCTTTTGAGATATTCGTTGATTAGCTTTATTTATATCATTATTCTTCTTAACAATCTCTTTTTCATGTTCAGATTTAAGTTCTATAAATTTCTCTTTTGCTTGTAAAAGTTTTTCTTTCCTAATTTGTTCTGCTTCCTTTTTTGCATCCTGTATAATTAAATTAGCTTTACTATAATTAAGTTTATTAATTACTAAAAAAGCTATCAAACCGCCAAATAAAAAAATAACTACACCTATTATTATATCTATCATTATTTATATTTTATTATTAAAAATCCCGTATTAACTAATGAAAAACTCCAGAAAAAAATTAATAGGGATGCTAAAATATTGCAAACTTCCACTGTCTCAATTGAGAACCTAAAGGCGAGGCCTGTTTTTAATATTCTAAGTCAAACCCCAATACTTTAAGTGTTGAGTTTAACAAAAACATTAATACGGGATAATATAATTTTAAAAGAACAATTTAAATATTGCTATCTAATATTGCTTCAATTTGATTTAACTTTTCAGATAAACCATCATCTTCAACAATATTTTTATTATTTATAGATTCAAATTTTGATGCATATTCTATAAGGCACATTGCTAACAAATCCTGTTTATCTTTAATAGCATAATTCTCCTCATAAAACTTAATTCGGTTCTCTATTTTTTTAACAGCATTCCTAATATACTCCTCTGAACTACGCTCAATCTTCATAGGATAAATCCGATTAGCAATATGTAACTTTATTGATAATTTATCCCCCATCTAATCTATTTGTTTAATAATGCAATACATTTATCTATTTCCCGTACATACTCATTAATCTTTAATTTAGTTGCCTTTAGATCATCTTTATCAATATCAACTGACTTAGAGATATTCATGAGTTTCACTTTATCTTGCAGAGCTATAATTTTTCTTTCCTTTTCTTCTAACTTTGAATTTAAAGTGTCATTATCTGCTTGTAAATCTGATTTTTCAAGTTGAATTCGGCCAAGTTTTTCAATCAATTTTTCAAGTTTGGCTTCTATACTATTTATAATCGTTTTCACACTAAAATAATTGTTACAAACTTAAAAATTTTAAATATAATAATCCAATTATTTTGATGTTATATTTGCTGTCATATTTATTAAACCATTTTCAACAAAGTTAATGACCTACTCAAAAATTTTATTAATTATAAGTTTCTTATTTATAAACGAATATTCTTTAGCGCAAAACTATACATCACCTTTTGACTTTAACATATTGCTTTCTGGTACATTTGGAGAGTTGAGAAGTAATCATTTTCATGCTGGAATTGACATCAAAACTGAAGGTGTTGAAGGTCAAAAGGTAAAAGCTATAGCAGACGGATACATATCTAGAATTAAAGTTTCTTCATGGGGATATGGTAAAGTAATTTACTTAACTCACCCTCAAACAGGTCATACTTCTGTTTACGCACACTTACAAAAGTTCAGCCCAAAAATTAATAAGTTAGTAAGAAAAGAACATTACAAACAGGAGAGTTTTGAAATTAACTTCTTTCCAAATGAAGATGATTTAATAATTAAGCAAGGAGAAATTATTGCACTCTCTGGAAATAGTGGAAGTAGTAATGGAGCACACTTACATTTTGAAATAAGAAATACTAAAAGTGAGAAACCAATAAATCCTCTACAATTTGATTTCAAAATTGAAGATAATATCAATCCAACTCTAAAGAAACTTAAGATTTATGCTTTTGACACAACACTAATTAATGGATATAACAAAAGTAAAATTTATACTATAAACAAAAACAACAAATTACATACAATTAATGAAATTCCTGAGATCAATGGTAGTTTCGCAATAGGTATATATACTTATGATAAATCAAATAATGCATACAACAGAAATGGAGTTTACTCTATCAAACTATATATTGATAGTAAAATATACTATGAATTCAAAGCTGATGAGCTAGATTTCAGTACCACTAGATATATTAATGCTCATATGGACTATTGTGAAAAAAAAGAAACTAAAACTAAATACCATAGGTGTTATAGACTTCCCCACAACAAATTAACTAACTACATAACACTTGTAAATGATGGAATTATAAACTTTGCGGATACACTAACTCACCGAATTGATATAGAAGTAAGTGATATCTATAACAATAATTCAATTGTAAGTTTTAATGTAAAATCAACAAATAATCCTTTCTTGAACAGATGCCCATTACCAAAAGATACTATTAATACACTTTTTAAATTTAATGAAGAAAATATATTTTTAAATGATGAAATTGAATTATATATGAAAGAATTCTCTTTATATGAATCAATGATGTTTCACTATAATACTACTGATTCAGTAAAAGGAGTTTTAGGTAAAGTACATCATATACATTATAATAATACTCCTGTACATAAATATTATTCACTAGCTTTAAAATCTAATATATCAGACTCTTTAAAAGAAACAACATATATTGCCACTACTGATATGAAAGATAATTTCTGGCATATTGGTGGAGAATGGAGAGATAGTATCTTGCAAACTAAAACAAGAGAGTTTGGTGATTTCTGCATTATTTCTGACACAATAAATCCTGAAATAAGAGGTATAAATATATTTCCAGGAAAAAAATTCAATACACAAAAAACAATTAAATTAACTATTAAGGATAAAGAGAGTGGAATAAAATCCTTTAGAGGAGAAATTGATAATAAATGGATATTAATGGACTATGACCATAAGAGAAATTTACTTCGTTTTGATATACAGGATAATCTAAGTAAAGGAGAACATATATTTACTTTAAAGGTAATCGATAATGTAGGAAACACGACAAAGTATCAAGCTAAGTTTACTTACTAACTAATATTCTTAAAAAAATCTTTAAAGTAATCACTCATCTGATTTCGAATATTAACATAGACAGCTAACTGCTCACTATTACTTCCTTTTGCATCAGCTGGATCAATAAAACTATGATGTACAATTTGTTTTCCTTTTGGGTAAATAGGACAAATCTCTTTTGCATTATCGCAGACCGTAAATACATAATCAAAATCAATATCTGTATACTCATCTACATGATTGGAAGAATTTTTAGAAATATCAACACCTATCTGATTCATAGCTTTTACAGCAAAACTATTTACTGGTTCTGGTTTTGTACCTGCACTATATATTTGGAAATTATTCAGAAAACTAGATAATAAACCATCAGCCATCTGAGAACGACAAGAATTACCTGTACACAGAATAAGAATTTTTTTCATTTTATACTTTAAAAAGTTTCAAGAACACTAATTAGTAAGAGATTTCGAAGCATTTACTGGAAATTTATAGTTTCATAATATAAGCCATGATATAATATGATGATTT
>MDSV01045743.1_pt1 | contig 23600 bp, 22 predicted proteins | sample 810851 | NCBI WGS metagenome assembly MDSV01 (sample SAMN05326640, study PRJNA326480) | marine metagenome | isolation source: seawater | place: Atlantic Ocean: North East | collected 2012 | reverse complement strand
TTATAATGTATGAAATTATATATTGAAATAATATATTTCCAATATTATTAATTCTTCTCATAGCGCCATCCTCCATTTTATAAATTAGCCTTGTTCCATTTACAAAATCAGCTCTTCCTTCTTCTATGATTTTGAAGAATGTGGGCAAAGTCTCGGGGTCAACACTTAAATCAGAGTCTAAAATTGCTAATAAATCACCATTAGAATTTTCAATTGCCTCATAGACAGCACCTGCTTTTCCTTTTGATTTTTGATTAATAACTTTTACATCTTTGTCAGTATGTTCTTCTTTAATTTTATAAGCATTTTCTATTGTTAAGTCTTCCGATTTTGCGCATACAATAATGAACTCTGTTTCAGGGCCCATCTCTGGCATTCGTGAGAATAAAATAGGCAAGTTTTTTTCTTCATTCTTTGCTGGCACTATTATTGTTTTCGAATATTCTTGAAAGAAATTTGTTGTTTTTCCAAAAAGTAAGTAATTTTTAATACCAAAATTAAAAATGTTTAAAAATATTTCAAGAATCCTATTTAACGCATCTCCAATACCGAAAAGTTTGAATGGAAAAATTTGTCTATTGTAACTTTTAATTAATTCAAAGCCTGCACTTTTTGCTATATTATTAATTTTTTTTGGATGAATATAAGACCTAGGTAATGATTGATTCTTTAATTTTAATAATTCAAAAAAATACAATAATAAGTTCCATTTTGTATTTACAGAAGTAATTAATACTTTTCCGTTTTGCTTTGTTGAATTATTGATAGTATTTAAAAAATCAAATATATCTGAAGTCAACTCAAATATATCTGTAACGATTATTAAATCATAAAAATTTTTATTTAATGTGTTTTTTATGTCTTCATCAATCTCAATGTACCTTGTTTCAATATCTGTACTAATCGATTTAGTTGTATTTTTATTTACAATATGTAAAATATTTGCACCCTTATCAAAATATCTTTTTATTTCGTTATAATGCCTTATGTTGTATGTTGTTGAGGATAATCTAAACACGTAGTAAGTATAAATGAAAAAACATATAAACAAATGAATAATTTTTGCACTATTTAAAATGATAGAAAACAGAATTAAACCAACCACTGCTAATTTCTTTTGGGAGGGACCAATTTCAAATTATGAAATTTCAAGTATAAATTCTTTTGTAAGGCATGGGTTTAATGTAAACCTTTGGACATATTCTAAAAATCCTGAGTGGAATATGTTAAGTGGGATAGAAATTAAAGATGCAAATCAAATTTTGCCAGTAAATATGCTTACTCAACTAAATCAAAATCTACAAAAATCAAATTATTCATCTTTTTCAAATTTATTTAGATATAGATTGCTCGAAGAGTATGGAGGATGGTGGTTTGATACAGACTGTATATGTATGAAAAATGTTGACGATTTCGTTAATCTAACTAAAGAACGAGATTATGTTCTTGGACTTGAAAGAAAAGATTATGTAGGTAGTGCAATAATGTACTTCCAAGATATAAGTTTGCTAATGAAAATACAGGAGCATGCTTATAAGATTATAGAAAATAATAATTTCAAGCTAAAGTGGGGCCAAATTGGGCCTGACTTAATTACAGAAATAGTAATTTTAGATGGATTAATTGATAATATTTTAAGTCCAAGTTATTTCTTTCCTATTTCCCCAAATAAAGTAAATGTTTTTTTTGATTCAATATTAAAACCTAATGATCAATCAAAATTATATAATTCATTTGTTACTCACACATGGAATGAAATGTTTAGAAAATACAATATAAATAAAACTATTATGCCACCAGATAAATCTTTCCTATTTAATGAATTTAAAAAAAATAATGTTCTTATAGACACAAAAAACAAACAATACTCCAAGCTTTTTAAATTTAGGTTTTATCCGGTAATCTCTTTATTTTTTAAAATATTTTCTAGGCTTAAAGTTACAATTAATAATTTTAAAAAATAATGATTAAAAGAGCAGCAATAACAAGATACGTAGCTTATTTTAGTGGTATATCAACAACCGCAATTAGTATATTTTTAATTAACTATTATTTAGATGCTAATGAATTTGCAGTTTGGGGAATTGCTAATTCATTAATTTTTATTTTTTCACAGTTAGGCCAACTAACTTATGTACAGTATGTAGAAAAATATTTTCCAAATTATAATGATAAAAAAAAGAGACTAACTTTATATAAATTTATCAAAACAGTTTTTATCTTTTTTCCAATTTGGTTTTTCTTTTTAATCACATTATATTTTCTGAATTACTTTGATAAATTTAATATAACTAATATTGCTTATTTATTTTTAATGATAACTCTGGCTGCTGTAATAGAGGCTTCCGTTGAAATAGTTTCAAAATATTTACTTACAAAAAATCAAAGTATTGGTCTAGACAAAAACGAATTTTTATATTCTAAATTGTTAAGGTTGTTTATATTTGTATTGTTACTGCTTAATGGATTTAGTATCTATCACCTACTTTTTACGAATATTGTTTTAAGAGCAATTTTATTTATAAAAATAATTAATTTAGACAATAATTCTTTTAAAGATATATTCTATAATATTTTTAAAACACATATCTGGGAAGATAATTTTACAAAGACTAGATATACATTTGTAGCTTTTGGAATAAAGACTCTATTGATGAGTTTTTTAAACATCTTATTTTTGTACTATTCAACATTTGCTACAAGCGAAGAAATAGCTATAGCTTCATTAGGCGTATTAATTATTAACAACCTAAGACCAGCAGTAGCTTCTTTAACGAGTCTACTGTCTCCAATTATTTCTCAAAATGTAGAAAAATCAAATCGAGAGTCTGAATTGATTGGAAAAGCATTATATATTAATTCCTACAGCGCATCGATTTTAATATTTGTAACATGTGTATTTGTTAATTTTTACAACAACTTCTTTGATATTGAATATTTAGTAGGGTACAACCCCGACAGGGTAATACTTTTGTCTATTTTAGCATCTACAGTCGCATCTTTTTATTATCCAAAATTATGGCATGTTAAGTTTTCAAATTTAGAAAAACAGTTATTTATAAACTTAAGCATCGTTTTTATATTATCTTTTTTACTTTTTAGTTTGTTTATGACTCGGATGGATATTTTTATCTGTTTCATTGTATTTGAAGTTTTAGTTTATTTAGTAAGTTTTAGATTATATAAAAAAGAATTTATGAATTTTAAAAATAAATTTGCTCCGTCTTTTTATTTTTCAATAATTGCTGTGCTTTATATTCTTGTAGATTTTCAACTTCAATATGCTCAGTTTGTAATTTTTGTAATTTATATAATTTTTGCAACAAAAGATTTTTTTAAAACACGCTCATTAATTTCTTCAAAATTTTAAGGTTAGTATACGTTTTCTTTATCCTGGCTCTGTAACCAGTGTTCATTATCTTCATAAAGTAAATGAGAATGTTTGTGCTTAAATTGTAAGTTATTTGCATAATCAATTCCATAGATTCTTGCCGAATGAATATTGTTATTAAAACTGAATTCAAAGTTTAAATTTGTATTTTCATCAATATTTTCCCACTTAAGATTCTTATTTTGAGCAGAATAAAAAAATTCTTCAATGGATTTAGCATAAATTTTTGGACCCGTTAGTTTCTCAATGTCACTTTTGTGAAGTCCTTTTTCTATGTTTTCAATTATTAACTCGACTGTACGCATTAAAATTGGATGTTCTTTCTTGAAGAATAAAGCCCATTGAATATAATTTCCTGGATTTTTTTCAGCACTAATTAAAGCTTGATCATCTTTGTTTATAAATTTATCAATAGGATTTATAAATCTTGAATCAATATCAAGGTAACAACCTCCATATTTATATAAAACAAGATATCTCCAAAAATCAGCTTTTGCTACAGGATGTTTCAATTTTTCAAAAGAATTAAAAATTTCTCCGCTAAAGTGTGATTTGATGAAATCACTAATTTGTTCATCAGTGTATATTGTAAAAGTATATTCTTTATTTAATTTTTTATTTTTATTTAAAACCTTTTCAATTTTTCTTGGCAGTTTTTGAGTTTTCCATGTTTGAAAAACATTTTTTTGTATCACAATACAGATTTTAGATAGATTTATTATTTTTACTTAACATAATTAATTAATATTAAAGTTACATGTTTATTTCAAATAATAATTATGCAAAAATTTCTAATTTTGTTTTTGCAGAAACTGTTGGTGTTGATATTTTTAATTCATTAAAAAATGATAATTTAAAAATAATTTATCAAAATAATAAAGAAATTACCTATAAATCAAATATTTTAGAAATTACTGATGGAGATGTAATATATTGTAAAACAGATTATATTAATGAACTTTTTTATAATATAAGATCATCCAACTTTAAAAATTTAAAATTGATTACTCACCAGGCAGACATTTCTATTGATAAAAAATTAATTAACAAATTGCCAAAAAATTTTACGTATTGGTATGCAATTAATAAAAATACTGATTCAATTAATTTGAACTCAATTCCAATAGGTTTGGCAGGAAATTTTTCGGAAAAAAACTTACATATCAAAGATTTTAAAAATTTACAGATTCCAAACTTTGATTTAAATGCAAAAGAGAAGAAGGTGTATATAAATTTCCAAAAAAATACTAATACAAAAGAAAGAAATAAAGCAATTGAAGATTTGAAAAATTTTGATAATGCTTTTTTTTCTGAACCTAATTTATCTAAGGATGAATATAAAACTAATTTACAGAAGTTTGCATTCGTGCTTTGTCCATGGGGAAATGGTTTTGATACACACAGGATATGGGAAGCATTATATTCTGGATCTGTACCAATAGTGAAAAGACATTATGCTTTTGAATATTTGGATGATTTACCAGTGTTGTTTATAAATGACTACTCAGATTTATATAATTTAGATATAGAAGAATATATTAATGAATTCGATGATAAGCAATACAACTATGACAAGCTTTTTCTAAATTATTGGATTAAATTATTTGAATGCAATAATTCAAATAATAAGAGAGATATTAAAAAAATAAACTTTTTAATATCTTTTTATTTTTTAATAAGCTTAAAAACAAGAGATTGGTTTTTAAGCTCTAAGAAAAAAATTTTGTATTATCAACTGAAGCTTTTTACTAAGGCAAGAGGTTTATATAAGAATTAACAAGAATTAATAAATTTATAGAGTTTAGATAAACAAAAATTTTATTAAAATTATTAAAATTGCTAATTTCATTAATTTTATCTAATTTCAAAAATATTATTAAAAAAAGAGGTATAGCAATTGGTAAATGATATCTAAAGCCAGTTGAAATATAACTATAAAAAGCTGTTGAAACAAGAATAAAACCGACTGTGAGAATTGTAATAATATCTAGATAAGTAGGTTTTAAATTGGAAAAAGCTTTATCTTTTCTTGCAAAATATAAGATTAATAAAATAATAGCAATTGATGCAAAAGATATATGACTACCAAGCTTGTTAAGGCTAAAGTAGTCAACACCTATAGATTTAAATCCAAATAAAAACCTTTCATAAACATCTGAAATAGTATGTTCAGAAATATATTTATTTAATGATGGTAATTCACTCTCATCCATTGTCGGCCAACCAATCCTGTCATTGTTAGCTCTCACTCCCTCAACAATTTCATCCCAAGAATCTGCCCATATATAAAATTCAGAATTAACATTATAAAAAATATGCTTATTAAATTTTGTATAATTTTCTATTAAATAGGGTGATGCCAAGATGAAGAAAGTTATAAAGGCTATAAAATAATTTTTTAAATAATTTCTTTTATTTAAAAATCCAAAAACTATTGAAAACAGAGATATTGCCAAAAATACTGTTAAGCCTGTATATTTTAAAAAATACACCATGGTGCCTACTATCCCGAGTTTTATTGAGTTTTTAATATTTGGACTGTCATTTAATTGTTCAAAATAAACTAATAGAAGACTAAAGGATATAAAAAAAATACTCTCAACAAGAAGTTGATGTATTAAGGCGAAAATTGGGATTATGAGTATTAAAAAACTTAAATTTAGAAATATAAACTTATTTTTAAATTTACTCTCTAATTTTATGAAAAATAAAAATGCTAAAAAAGATGTTAGGCCTAAATTTGCATATTTTAAATTATAATAATTTTCAATTTCGCTTGCTTCAAGATTGTAGAAGATTGAAAGGAAGTAATTAAAAAGTGGCATTCTGTTCCTATCACCTAAGTACCAGTAATTTTCGCTAATTAAAATAGTTTCTGCATGAGCTAAATATGCATTTTCATCATATTTGTTTATTGGACTTATTTCGTTCATCACTAAATAAGTAAATATGGCAAAAAACAAAACTTCAATTAAAAGCAGTAATTTAATATATTTTTCTACAAAGTTTTGGACTTTAATTAACATTTTGAATTTATATCATTATATATCGTTGATAGGCCTTATAATCGTTTTATGAATTTTTTATATTGTTTTGATAACAATTTTAATTTACAAGCGCTTAATTCAATAATGTCAATAATAAAGAATAATAAAAATCAAAAAATAAAAATATATGTAATTCATGATGACCCAGCCAGTTTTCAAAAAATTATAGATAAATACTTAAATGACTATGAAGAAGTATTTGAAATATTTGAATTTGATTTTAATTTTGTAAATTTTCCAAAACTTAATAAATCCCATGTTTCTAAGGCCACATATTTTAGGTTATTTTTCCAAAAATACATCCCAGAGCATATTGATTTCATAACATATGTTGATTCAGATATAATCTGTATTTCAAATTTTTATTCAGAATTAAATGAAAAAATAAATGAGATTAAAAGTGAAAAGTTATTATTAGGTGCTGTTACTGAAAGTACTGGAGGTGATAATAAAAAAAGATTAGGACTAATGAATGACAATTACTTTAATGCAGGAGTAATGATTTTAAATATGGTTGAATGGAAAAACAAAATTACAATTGAAGCAATTATCAACAAAATTAATCTTTTAGGTGACAAAATAATCTGGTGGGATCAAGATGTTCTTAACTCATTAATTGATGGCAATTACTTATCAATTGAAGATAGATTTAATAAACAGACTACTTTTATTGAAAACTCACCTGATAAAGATGAAATATTTATTCATTATTCAGGAAAGGGAAAACCGTGGAGCGTTTCTTTTTACAAGGACAATATAAATAGTGTTTATCAAAAATATTTTAAAAATACAAATATAACAATGTACCATCTTGAAATTAGTAAATTTACAGATTATTTAATCTTTTTTAAAAATTTACTATTTGGGAATTACAAAAAATATGGAAATAAAGAAATATTTATAAGTACTATAAAAATTAAAAAAATATGAAAAAAAATATTCAAACATTCGAAGGTTCTATAGAAAAAAGACAGAAGCCTATAAATTTAAAACAAGAACACTCACACCTTTTTCAACATGAGTATGAAAAAAAAATAAATAACTCGAAGGTATTCATAGAAAAGAATTTGTATATTACAAATAAAAATATATTTAATTTAAAAAAATTAAAATTCTATATATCTGATACCTACATGAACAAACCTACAATTAAGAATTTTATTAAGCTTTTAATCCAATTCATTGTTTTAAGTAGACAACCAAAAGATAAATTAAAATCAGGTGTTTGGATCATAAACAACAAATCAGAAAATTATTTTCACTGGATGACAGAGGCATTAACAAGAGTTTTAAGTTTTAATAAAGTTGATGAAAATTCAACCATATTATTGCCTGAAAATTTTAAAAAGCTTGAGTTTGTATCAAAAACTTTAGATTCTTTAAATGCAGATTATAAATTCTATAGAAATAATTATTTATTAAAAGTTAATACTTTATTTTTAACAAATCATACAGCTCCAGCAGGAAATTACAATTCTCAAATTATAAGAAATCTTCACTTTAAATTAAATGAAGGACACTCAACTACTAAAAAAAGACGATTGTGGCTGAGCAGGAAATACTCTGATAGAAGATTTTTATTAAATGAAGACTCAATAGTCCGTATGCTTGAAAAGTATGATGTTGAAGTTTTCTATCCAGAAATGCACTCATATACAGAACAAGTAAAAAAATATAGAGAAGCAGAATTTATAGGAGGAATGCACGGTGCAGCTTTGACAAATATGCTTTATATGGAAAAAAATACTAATGTTTTAGAACTAAGAGATGTCAATGACAGTCATAATAATTGTTACTACTCACTGTCAGCGTCTCTTGAAATTAATTTTTATTATTTACTTTGCAACAGTGATCAAAATGGAAATTCGAATGTAAAATCTAACGAATTGGAAAATATATTGACAGAGATATTTGAAATATAGTCAATATCAAAAGAAATTATTATAACTAAAATTAGAAATGCATGTCAGAAAAAAATCTTTATATTAAAAACTTAAAGCATTACAAAAATAAAGAAATTATTTTATATCATCATTTAGGTTTAGGAGATATGATAATTTGCAATGGTTTAGTAAATAAATTAAGCACTTATTTTTCTAAGATAAATTTAATTGTAAACAAAAATTTTCGTGATCAAGCAATTTACTTATATAGTAATAATCCTAAGATTGAGATTGTTTCAGAAAAGGCTGAAGACGTTAATCTGTTAGACAGTTTTGTTGAATCTTTTGCAAAGAACAATAGTTTAAAAATATTAAAAGTAGGCTGGGCAAATTCTGGTAAGCCTTTTTACTACGATTTTTACAAAATTGTAAAACTTCCTTACAGGTATTCATACAAGTACTTTAACCTTCCCGAAAATCTCGAACTTGAAGAGAAACTTAAAAATCACTTGATAGACATTTACAATGTTGATTCTGAAGATTATGCACTAGTTCACAGAGATGCATCAAATAAGTCATATAATCTAGACATTAAGAGCAGTAATGTAATCTATATAGATAAAGAAACAGATATTTTTAATAACCTATTCCTATATTCCAAATTAATCAAAGATGCAGCAGAAATACACTGTATAAACAGTAGCTTTGTCCATCTTGTAGATAGATTAGAGACAAAAGGAAAATTATTCTATCATGATGTACGAGGAAGTATAATCAAGTTAAAGAAGAGTTGGAAAATTATAAAATATGAGAATTAAGATTGAAATTTCAGTGGGTGAGTTATTAGATAAAATTTCAATTTTGTCAATAAAGAGAGATAAAATTAAGGACTCGAAAAAATTAACTGAAATAAACCGAGAGCTTTTGTTTTTAGAACAACACGGTAACAAGATACGTTCTCAAGACGATATTCAATACGATAATTTTTTAAACAAATTAATTTTAATAAATTCAAAACTTTGGGATATTGAAGACAAAATAAGAGTATTTGAAAAAAAGGCTGCTTTTAAGGATGAATTCATTTCTTTAGCAAGAAATGTTTATTTTACTAATGATGAAAGATTTGAATGTAAAAACGAAATTAATGATTTTTATGGATCAGAGATTGTTGAAGTAAAAGAGTACGTAGAATACAAAGACTAATTATAAATTCTAAAATAATTGATCAATTTTATTAAAGAATTCATTTTGATCATAAAATTGTTTTATTGTTGCGATTGAATTTGAACTAATTTCATTTAATAATTTTTCGTTTTTGGAGATGGATGTTATTACATCTACCCAATTATCTACATTGTTTTCTTCTAAAAAAACAATGTTTTTATAATTATCAAACTTACTCGGCTCCCAGAATCCCATTGTTTTCGTTATGACAACAGGGATACCTAGAGACATTGACTGCAATGCAACACTTTGGCCAGATGGTTGATAGGTTTCTTTTAAAGGGAGAAAAGTAAGCAAAGCATTTTCATAGTAGCTTTTAAGCTCCATATCACTAAGAGATGTTTTATGCCAATCACCATAAATTATCTCTACGTTGTCATTTATAGGTTTTTTTGAAAAATTTTGATTTGTAATAATTTTTATATTTATTTCATTTATAGAGTTTGCAATTTGAAGGACTTTATCAAAATCTCTGTTCCCGTCATTTCCAACAAATAAAATATAGCCTTTATTTTTTGGAGAGTATTTTCTAGATGGTTTCCAAAAATCTAGATTCAAACCAAAAGGTATAAATATAAATTTTTCTTTAAATTCTGGATACATATTTTTTGCTAGTTCGTATTCACCGTTTCCTAAAAAAATTAGATAATCAATTTTTTTAATAATGTAGCTCAATGTAATTTTTTGAAGAAAAAAAACAATTTTACGGTCTCTTTTTTTTGAGAATAATCCCATTACAATTACTAGCAAATCCTTTTTAGGAGATTTGTATTTAGTAAAAAGGAACATAGGAAGTGCGGATATAGCAAGCCTGTCATTAGTAGATAATATTAAATCCGCTTTTTTAATTTTTGAATAGTTATTTTTGCTTACAATCAGATGGGTATAGAAGGGAAGATTAGTTAACTTTCTTAAAACTTTATCAATAAAGTTAAAGAAAACTTGGTGCTTTTTTAAAACCGAACCATTCGGTAACATCTCAATAGAGTTTACATTTTTAAATTTTGATTTTATGTGAAAGAAGCCATAAAAAAATTCTGAAGAATCCAAATTATTTTTTGAAATTTTATCTTTTCTACCACTACCGAAAATGTAAAGAATATTTTTATCAGAACCCACTTAAATATTTTAGTATTAATAGGTAATAAAATTCTTAAAAGAATGCTTAAAATGAACCTATGCAATTTTGTTTACATATAAACAATGTGGAGAAAACCTATTGAAAATATTAAAAAATAAATTTTTTATATTCTTATCAATTTTTTTTATAGTTTTACTTTTTACAAAAATTGATTTTAGATTAAAAACAGATATTACCTGCTGCAGTGATGATTTTGATTATTTTATTCACGCTGAAACAATTTCTGAAGATTTAGATTTTGATTACTCCAATCAGCTTAAAGGTTTTGAGGAGAAGAGATTTAATAAGAACAAAGTAGCACCTAAAGGATTTGTAGGCAGTGGCTTATTAGCCTCACCTTTTTTACTCATTGGTAATATTTTTGATCTTATTTTTGGAGATATAAGTAAAGGGCATATGAATTTTAAAATTCTGATTTATTCATTTTCCTCTTATTTTTATTTTCTGGCATCATTACTCCTTATTTATAAAAGCATTATTTACCTTGGATATAGTATTACTACCTATAAAACGCTTCTTTATATATCTGGTTCTGGAATTATTTACTATTTTTTTGAAAGATACAGCATGACACATGTCTATGAGATATTTGCATCATCTTTAATAATTTATATTTCGTCACTCTATTATTCAACCAATAGAAATTTATATGCTTTTCTAATACCTCTCACTATCTTGATTGGTTTTGAAATTAAATGGATACATTTTTATTTTATTTTTTTACCGCTTTTAATCAAGCATCTAAAGGAAAGTAAATATATACTATACAAAAATGCTTATTTTATATTTTCATCATTTTTGTCAATAACCCTTCATTTTTTATCAACAAAACTAATTTATGGAGTTTATACAATTAATTGGCACTATGTATATTACAATTTTGAAAACGATGACGTACAAAGCTATATTAGTAATGGATTTACTTCCCCGTCATTTTATGTAAATAATGTAAAAAATGCTTTTATTCACTTTTACACACAAGAGTTTGGTCTCATATACTTTCAACCGGTTATTTTTATAGTAATTTTTGGCAGTTTAATATATCTTATCTATACAGTTTTTAAAAAAGAAAACGTGCTTATAGGCGTATTGTTTTTTTTATTTACATGGCAGGAGTTCGCAATTTCCCTTATTTGGACCTCCACAGCATCATCTTATGGATATAGATATTTAATGAATCTTGCACCCCTAGGTTTGGTATTTTTTTGTTACATATTGAAAAAATACAATTTAAGAGTTGTTGATCTATATTTAGTATTCTTTTCATGTTTTTCCATATTATCAGTTTTATTTTTTGAAACTACTGAATTTACTCAACTAAGCCTTGATGCAACCTTAAATTCTTTTGGAGATTATTCAAAATATACCCAGAGGTATTATTTATCTGGGCTATTTAAGTCAATAGTAGAATTAGACTCCTATCTAAAAATATTTACTACTAGCTTTTTAGGCATGTTTATATTTAAAATCTTAGTTTTTGTTCTAACCCCAACAGGACTGAATTCTGCACTTGACTCTTTTGGTTTACCTATAACAAATGAAAAGTTCCAGATTTTATTAATTCAAATAAATGAAACAAAAGTAAGCTACTTTATAGTTGCTTTAATAATTTGCTTATTTTGGAGCTCTCTTGTTGTAAGGTTTTTGAATATTCAAGATAGCATAAAAGAATAGTATATTAACCCAAGAAAAAAATCGAAATATTAAAGATACCAATATTACCTCCAGAGGCGCAAGGCCATGGTGTAAATTACTGATAATTAATACACTTTCATTAATCCCAAAATTACCAGGTGTAAATTTAACTAAATTGGCGAGGCCAGATATGCAAACATACGAAACTATTTGAAAAGTATTTATGTTTAAATCTAATAATCTGAATAGATATATATGACTTAGGATATTGACAAATAGTAATAATGATGTAAATATTATCAAATTTATTACTCCATTTAATGGAAGGTCAGAAGATTGCATTGAATAAGAATTTAAAAATTTTAATTTATTAAATTTATACTCTTTAGAAAGTAAATAAAACAATATAACTCCTACAAAGAAAACTGACGACCAAAATATTATCAAATTTAAATAAATGGAATTCCCCTGAATGTAAACTAGGATACTTATTACAATCATCACGAATACATAAACTATATTTGTAAAAATAGTGAAGTATAAATTTATATTTAAATTTTGCGAGTAGCTCAAATTATATTTTTTTTTCAAATAGTGAAACTTATATCCAGTCCCAAGACTAAAAGGAGTAGCAAGATTTCCTGCAGTTGATTTAATTATCAGATTTAATGTTTCTAAAAATGACATATCTATATTTTTAATAGAATATAGATATTGGTTTAGTTTAGTTTTTATAAGATTTGTAATTATAAAAAAAACAAATAAAAAAGATAGATTTAAAAAATTAAAATCTAAAAGATCATATAAGTTTTTTCTATTGTTAAAAATAAATATTGAAAAAGCAATTATAAAAAATAAAAATAAGATATTTTTATATTTAGCTTTAAGAAACTTAATAATATAATTCAAATTTTAATATTCCTAATTTTAAATTTGTATCCATTAAAGATTATAAGCTTATTTTTAACTTTTAAATTTGCTAAAAAAATATTATTTAATAAAATTCAAAAATGATAATTAAAAACTTATACAGGAAACTTCAATACTTATTTGTACCTTACAAAATTAAAAATAATTTTTTAAAATTAACACAACAAAATAAAGATTTACTTTCACAAAAAATAAAAGATCTTTATTTACCTACTATTTCTAAAAACATTTCCAACGAAACACTCTTGAGTGAAGTGAATGAGCATGTTGATGAGAGGGTATTAATTGATCGAGTTAGAGTAGTCCCTTGGATTGTCAAAAATTTAGATCTTGATAGTACTCAAATACTTGAAATTGGCTGTGGAACCGGATCCTCATCAATAACATTAGCCGAACAAGGAGCAAATGTTTTAGGAATCGATATTCATAGAGAGTCTCTTGAGATAGCTAGGCTTAGAGCTGAGTTTTATAATCTAGATATAGAATATTTAGAGTTTTCTGCTGTTGAGATTGATAAATTAGAAAAAAAATTTGATGCAGTTATATTATATGCAACTTTAGAACATCTAACTCTTGAAGAAAGGCTTATAACTTTAGGTAAATGCAAGAGTGTTTTAAATAAAGGAGGTTATTTAATAGTTATTGAAGCACCGAACAGACTTTGGTATTTTGATTCTCATACAGCAGAACTACCTTTTTTTCAATGGCTTCCTGATGACCTTGCTTATAAGTATTCAAGATTCAGTCCAAAAAAGTCATTTAGTGAAAACTATCTTGATAAAAATTATAAAAATTTTGAAAGTTTTTTAAGAAGAGGTAGGGGAGTTAGTTATCATGAATTTCAATTAGTATTTGGCGATTTATCAAACTTAACAATAGTTTCAAGATTAAACAGATTAGTATTTACCCAAGGCTATTTCAATACTTTCATAATTAAACCACTTTATAAAAAGTTCCTAAAAAAACAAATAATTGTTCCTAATGCTTTTTATGATGAGTATCTAGATTTTATAATTAAATTTTAAAAACATTATTCTGTGTATTTATTTAAGATTATATTTTGAACCAAGTCTGTTACATCAGAAACTAAGGTATTTACTTTCCCAAATGCTAAAAAGTTTTTAGCTTCTAATTTATTTATTTTATTGTCACTAAAGCAGTTTATGAAATAAACAAATGTATTTACAGTTTCATTTAGATTAATTTCTTTATTGGTACAAAAATTTTCTAAATTTGAAGCAGAAAATACACTGTATCTATTTAGAACTTGATTTGTAGAAAGCTCACTAATATCGGTTAATTCCATTTTTTCATAATTAGGACCATGATCGGATTGTATGAAAATTATGTCTTCCTCTAAATTTACATTTTTAATCAAAGACTCAATTTTTTGATAAGCACAATCTAAAGATTTTTGGTAAGACTCTATATTTGTTTTAGGTAAATCATATATGGGCTCATCCAACGGTTTACAATCGGTGCCTAAAAGATAAGGACCGTGGGTATCCATAAAGTGTAAGAAAACAGCTTTAGGTTTATCATTTTGCTCTATAATGTTGAATATTTCATTTATTGGAGGATCTCCACAATTATTTTTACAGCCAATAAATTGATTATTTTTTAGATCTAGATAACCTTTTTCAATCAAAATTTTTGCAGGAGTTCTCATGATTAAATCGATATAAACAGAGTCTTTTTCTTTATAGTTTTCTACTTGTTTGTTTAAACACCTGTCACCTCTATTTTCATTACAAATAAAAGATAAGCCAAACTTATATATTGTGTAATTATTATTTCTTAATATATTTTCGAAAACAGTTTCACCATCTCTGTAACTCTTGGATAAAATAGATCTGTCTTCAAATGCAATATCACCATCATTAAAAATATATTCCATATTAAATACTGAAGTCATGGTGTATGTAGTTCGGCCAAAAGACGAGGTAGCAAAATTGTATTTTTTGATATTGTTACTCTTTAATAAATTTTCAAATGAACTAATTTCGTAGTCATAAAATACCTTCATTGTTGGTAAACTCGGTAAGCCATCATAAATTACAAAATATATATTTGGCTTATCTCCAATCAGCACCTTATCTTCAAATGTCTGGTTTTGTGGTTTATATTCACTTGTATCAGTATTGGTTAAATTTATAGAACTAAAAAATATCAAACAAATTAGTACAAAATAACTTACAGTTATAAATTCAAATATTTTTTCAAAATAATATTTTCTTGATATTACTAACAACAACCCAAGAAGAAGTACAAACAAGATAAAACTATAATTGGGGATTATTTTTAAAAAATCGAAAGCTTCAAAATAAATAAATATAGTTATATTTGAGTAGTTAAAAGATAAATAAAAGATAATTACTGTAAAGTATTCGGCATTTTTTATTGGAATATACTTTTCTAAAATAAACTTAAAAAGATTGAAGAAGGTTAAATAAAATATTAGGAAAACACAAAGTTTAAAAACCTCAGATGTCCTTATTTGAAATCTATTAATTATTAATAAGTGTAAAAAGGGGAGAAAAATCAATAAATTCTGAATGATTTTTTTCCTGTAGTTCATAAATTATTATTGTAGCTAATTAATTTAAATTAAATATATAATTTATAAATGGAAATAATATATCTTGAAAATATACATTATTTAGACCCTGGAACTGGAATGAATATATTTCATGTATTAAGTGCTCTAGGAATTTCTGTTGCTGTTTATTTTAAAAATTTCAAAGCTTATTTATATAATTTTTTTAAGGATACTTCTAAAAAGTTTAAGAAAGAGAGTTAAATCTTTTATTTCTATTTAATAATTTAAAAAATAGAAATATAGTATTGTCGAAATTTTAAAATGAAAATTACAATATTTACACACATGACAAATCCTGAGGAAAGGATGGATCCATGGAGAGAAGCAATAAGTTGTTATGAGTATTTCGCTGATGATGTAGTCAAAGTAGGTAAGAATTGGCCCTATGAATTCCATTGGAGAGAAATAGGGCAAAATTTTCAAGAAGGATTCGATAATTCTTTTGGTGATTGGGTTATCAATATGTCTCTGGATATGTTTTTTCATGAAAATTCAAAAGATAAATTATTAGAAGTTTTACATAAACATAAAGATGAACCAGCTATTGCAACTCCAAAGTTTAAGTTTTTTTCTCCTAAAAAATATGAATTTAAAAATTTTGAAGTAGCTATGTTGAACAAAAAAAAATTTCCAAATTTAAAACTTAATGGCGGAGGGGACTTATGCTTACCAACTTTAAATGGATTATTACTGGACTATACAAACGTTCCAATAGAAAATATACCAATTTGGAATTACGATACAACTTTTAGAACAAAAAAAATTATTGCAGAAGATAGAGCAAGGTTTGCACGAGCTTGGTATCGAGAATTTGATGAATGGGGAGACAGAGGAGGTCCGGAACCCAAACAGGCATTTGATGCATGGTTTGCGATGGTTGAGGATAGATTGCCTAGACACATTAATAAAATAAATATAGAAGAACATCCAAAATTTATACTCAAAACTCTTGAAAGTTTAAATAAAAATCAGTTCGGATATGATTGTTTTGGTTTAGAAGAAAAAGTAAACACTTCTTTCCTGCATTACATTGATTACGCAAAACTAAAAATTAGATTTCCTAACATTAGAATTAAATAGTATTTATTTAAAGTGCTGTATTGAATTTAAAACAATTTAAGTTTATTTTGCTTTACAGTAGATAATAAATTTTAAATTATATGCAGAAAAAGCTCAACCTTGATTGAATTTTTTATTTAGAAAAACATTAAGATTTGTTTTATCAATAATTATTTCGTCATATAAAAAATAATTATTATTACTTATTAGGGCATTACAAAAATCTTTTTTAATATTGCATACAATCAGGTCAGGATTTTTTTTAATTATTGAATTAAATGACTGGTTCATTTTAATTACTTTTTCAAGTTGCCCAATTTGACTTTTATCTCGCAAAGTTGGATGTGTAATATATGATACATTTTCTAAATTAAGAGATGTTTGTAAATTATTTATATTCATAACAAAAGAAGTTTTAATTTTTAAATTTTCGTCTGTTAGTTTATTAGCAAGGTCTTCACTTTTATAAGAGATTTCGTCAAAGTGTTTTAAGTTCTGGTATCCAGGCAATAATTGACCTAAAATTCCAACAACTAAAATAATCAATAGTATTGTTACTGATATTCTATTATTTTTTTTGTAAAAGCTTCCCATGAAAAGAGCTGAAAAAAATATAAAATAAATCCAGTGATTCCCTGATAATTTATTAGTAAAAATCGGCAAGAAATATCCTAAAGATAAAAAAATAATTTCTGGTATTTTATTTAAAATTTGAAATATAACTTTCTTTCTAATTTGGTCAAAATAAAAAATTATAAGGGAAATCATAGAAATTAATAAGAAAATATTTTCATTGTCTTTTAGGTAATAAAAAAATGTAAGCACACCAACATCGTATTGGATATTTTCTTGATAAAGTAATGGAAATTTAAATATCGTGAATAAATATATTTCGGATAAATCGTTTACAAGAAAAAATAAATATGAAATAAGGTGTATAGATGTAAAACCTAATATTCCTCTAAAAAAGTATGTTTTTCTCAATTTATTTATTCGATGAATTTTAATTAATAATGGTATTCCAAAAGCTACAAAGAACTGAAAGTAAAGCGAACCTAGTGCAAAAATAATCCCTAAAATATATGGTTTTTTGGTAAAATATTCTATTTTATCAATCAATAAATAAATTAATAAACATAGAAAATATTCGTAATAAGTTGAAAAGCCAAAACTATAAGACATTAAAAATAATGAAAAAAACAAACTTGATGTATAAGCTAATAAATAACTACTACTAATTTTTAAATTGTAATTAAAAATTATTAGCGACATTAAGTAAATTAACAATAGTGTAAAAATTTTTAGATTTAAAATATTTCCAGATGTTAATAAAACTATAAAACTATAAATTACTGGTAGAACAGGTCCTTTCATTTCCCATTGGTTTTCATACGGAAGGTTTCCATTTAACAAGTCTTGACCTATATACAAATATGTATATAGCGAGCTAGATGTTTCCAGTTCGTTAAATAAATTTTGAGATTGCCCGAGTAAATTTACTAAAAATATTACAAAATATGCAGTGTATTTTGTAGTTAATAAATTATAAAATGTATTTACTTTCAACGTTTATATTATAATGAGCATTAAATATCAATATTTAAATGAGCAATAGAAAAATTTCAATAATCACACCAGTCTTAAATGAAGTTGAGTCATTGCCCAGCTATATTAAATCTTTAAATGAATTTGTAAAAAGTTTCGAAGAAAATTATTTATTTGAAGTAATTATTTTGGATAATAATAGTTCTGATAATTCATATAATTATTTAAAAGATAATAAAGAAATTGATTTTGAAAAAACATTAATAAAATTTTCTAAAAATATAGGCTATCAACTTTCAATCCTTCATGGCCTTCAGCAGGCTACAGGTGATTGTGCAATAGTTGTTGACTCTGATTTGCAAGATCCATTAGAAATTTCCAGGCAATTCATTTCTAAGTGGGAAGAAGGCAATCTTATCGTAGGTGGATTAAGAAACGACAGAGATGAAAGTTTTTTAATTAGTATTACAAGAAAAATATTTTATAAACTAATAAAATATTTTAGCTCAAGCTCTATTCCTGTGAATATTGGGGACTTTTATCTTGTCGATGAAAAAATATTGAAATTACTAAGGAAAATAAAGAGCAGAAATATTTACCTTAGAGGACTTATTTTTGGATTAGGGATACCTTATGAAACAATTGTGTACAAAAGAGAAAAAAGAAAATATGGGAAAACTAACTTCTCACTTTTAAAATTATTGAAGTTTGCGAAAGACGCACTTTTTTTAACTTCCAACTTTCCTCATAAATTAATATCTTTTATTAGTTACATGTCTTTCCTCACAGCAGTAACTCTAAGTATATATTTTATTAGTGTTTTTTTATCAGACCCAGGAACCCCTCCTGGCTTCACGGCTTTAGCAACACTTTTGACATTTTCTATTTTTATAAATAGTTTATTACATTTAATAAACGGAACTTACGTAAAGTACATTTATGAAAATTTAGGATTTGAGCCAATTGCTGTAGCAATTGATAGTTCAGCCCATGGAGATGAATTTAAGGTCGTAAGTTAAGCTTTGAAATTAAATTTTAAAAAGCAAGCAAATCTGTTTTAATGTATTTTTGATGATAAAATATTTTCAATGATTAATAGTTTAATGATCCTAGCAGGAGGAAAAGGAACTAGAATTAAAGAATACACTAGTGAAATTCCAAAACCATTAATACTAGCAAATGGCAAGCCTTTGATCCAATACATAATTGATCATTATGTTTCATACGGTGTTCAGAATATATACATATTGGGTGGATATAAAATAGAGGAATTTTTAAACTATTTTGGAAAAAAATATAAAAACACTGACAATCTTTATACTTTTACTTCTAGTAATTTAACAATCAAAGTTTTAGATACTGGTATTGACTCAATGACTGGATTTAGAATCTTAAAGGGTATGGAAAATATTAAAGAGGAAAATTTTTATCTTACTTATGGAGATGGGATTTCCAATGTAAGTATTAAAGATTTAACTGATTTTCATTTATATAAAAATAAAATTGCAACTGTAACGGCTGTTAGACCTCCCGCTAGATTTGGAAGTCTAAACATAGAAAATGATGTAGTTGTTAAATTTGGAGAAAAAAATAATGCATTAAGCGGCTGGATAAATGGTGGATTTTTTGTGTTGAATAAAAAAATTTTAAATTATATCGAACCAAAACCGAATACGATATTTGAAAGAACACCATTGGAAAAATTAGCTATTAATGCTGAACTAGTAGCATTTAAACACCATGATTTTTGGCATCCATGCGACACTATTAGAGATCTTGAGATATTAGAAGAAGAATTAAACAAGGGTTATTTATGAAAAATATAAAAAGCTTTTGGTTAGGAAAAAAAATTATAATTACAGGTCATACTGGATTCAAAGGGTCTTGGTTAGCTGTCTTACTTAAGTTTCTAGGAAGCAATATTGTTGGAATTTCGGATGAAAGAAAACAAGGAATTTATTTATTAAGTAAGATTTCTAACATAATGGATAAAGAGTACTTCCTTGACTTATCTAGTGAAAACAATACAAAATTAATTAAAATATTTAATGATTTTAAACCAGACTTCGTTTTTCATTTTGCAGCACAAAGCCTTGTTATATCGGGTTATAAAAATCCGCACAAAACTATAAAAGACAATCTATTGTCTTCCTTGAATGTTTTTGAAGCTAATAGCGTATCAAATCCTGAAGGTACGGTCATTGTTTCAACTACAGACAAAGTTTATAAAAAATCAGATATTCCTAATTTAGAAGTATCTGATCTAGGAGGAAAAGATATTTATAGTTTTTCAAAAGTCTCAATTGAACAGCTAATTGAAACGTATAAATATTTACAACCAGAGTTGAAAATTTCTGTAATAAGGTCCGGGAATGTTATTGGAGGAGGTGACAGGGGTGAAGCCAGACTTGTTCCTGACATTATAAGTGCGATTCAAAAAAATGAAGTTTTATCTTTACGTAATCCAGGGTCTATAAGGCCATGGCTTTATATATTGGATTCACTTTATGGTTATTTACTTTTAGCAGAATATACTTATTCAAACTCTAGGGCTGGAATATATAATTTAAGTTCTCAAGAAAACAACAATCTTAAGACCAAAGAAATAGCAGAACTATTTCAAAAATTTGGAAATAAGGAATTGAAAATAAAGACTTCTTCAAATAAACAATTTGAAGAAGTTCCAGAATTAAGAATAGATTCAAACAAAGCAGAAAAAGATTTAGGGTGGCTAGCAAAATTTAATATAGAAAGATGTGTGAAGTTAACACTAGATTGGGAAGAGAATATAAAAAAAGATAATAACTACTCACAAAAGCAAATTGAGGACTTCTTAAACTTGAAATAGTAAAAGTCGATAAAAAAAGTAAGTATTATAAATACATATTTGAAAGTTATAATTAAATAATTATGATTGTACTTTTGGGCGCGGCTTCTTTTAATGCAAAATATTTTTTAGAAACTTCAAGTGAGGATATTTTTTGCTTAATTCACAAAAATATTCCAACAATTAAAAGAGCAAATGTTATTTATATAAAAAATATTTTAGATATAAATAACATATCAAAACATAAGGATGTTACGGTTATAAATTTTGCTAATTCTTATAACTTAAATAATAAATTTTTTGCCTTATTTATTTCAAATTTTTTAACTTTATTTTTAAATGTTATAAAAATAAAAAGGATAAATAAAGTAAACGTAATAAATATAGGCTCTTATTGGCAAAATTCTAATTATAGATATATGAACTCTTACATAATGGTAAAAAACCTTTGTGACTTTATATTTATAAAATTTTTAAAATCAGTAAATTACGTTAACTTAAAAATAGGTGATGTAATTGATTTAGATGATCATAGAGACAAATTAGTGAGATATTTACTTGATAACAAAGATTCAAAAGAATTAACGCTTGAATCTTCTGGTGAAGAACTTTTGTTTCCTATTTCAAGAAAACAGATAGCTCAAGCTTTGGAATATTTAATTTTAGAGAAAGATTTATTTAACAGTAATAAAACTTATTATGTTAGTCTATTTAAAAAATCAATAACTTTGAGAAATTTTGTTGAAGAGTTTAAAGCTCAACACGAACTCAATTTTTCTATTATTTTTAAAAGTAAAAATCCTAAAAGAAATTATAACTTCAAAAAGAATAATGATTTTTGTTTAATAATTTGACAAAAATTCATCAAACTTTTTGGTAACGTAACTTAGCTTTTCGGTATTTAAAGCAGGATAAATACCTATCCAAAATGAATTTTCCAATATATGATCAGCATTCTCAAGTTTGTTATGTATCTTAAAGGTCGAATTTGTATATGCAGGTTGTGAAATTAAATTTCCTCCAAACATAAATCGTGTATCAATTAAATTTTCATTTAAAAATTTTATTAATTCGTCTCTTTTGAAAGGAGCGGATGATTGTAGCGTGATGGGGAACCCAAACCAACTTGGTTCTATATATTCTTCAATTACTGGAAGTATAAACCAATCTTTATCTGAAAAGTATTTTTGTAAAAATTTATAATTCTCGATTCTAGTTTTTATAAATTTATCAAGCTTTTTTATTTGCGCAAGCCCTAAAGCAGCTTGCATTTCAGTACCTTTTAAATTGTATCCAATATTTGAGTAAATGTATTTATGATCATACCCATAAGGAAGACTTCCAAGCTGCCATTCAAAGCGTTTTTTACAGGTATTATCCTGACCAGGAGGGCAATAGCAGTCTCTTCCCCAGTCACGGAAAGATTCTATTAATTTTTTTAATTTTGGATTATTAGTACATACAGCGCCCCCTTCACCTGTCGTTATATGGTGTGCTGGATAAAAAGATAGTGTACAAATGTCACCGAAAGTTCCTGTAAATTTATTTTTATATTTTGACCCTAATGCATCACAATTATCTTCTAAGACAAAAAGATTATATTTTTTTGCTATTTTCATTATTTTATCAACCTCAAAAGGAATACCTAGTGTGTGAGCAATGACGATGCCTTTTGTTTTACTTGTTATTGCCTCTTCAATTTTACTAGCATCAATGTTCAGTGAATTTAAATCTGCATCTACAAACACTGGAACAAGGTTATTTTGGATTATTGGATTAATAGTTGTCGGAAAACCAACGGCACAGGTAATTACTTCACTATCATCCGGAACATCATAATATTTTTTTAGTGCAGAGATAGCTGCTAAGTTTGCTGATGATCCACTATTTACAAATAAGGTATGTCTTATCCCCAGAAATTTTGAAATCGACTTTTCGAAGTTTTTAACAAAATAATCTGATGTAAAATTTGCATTTAATACTGCTTGCACACCATTTACAATTTCTTTGCTGTCTATAACTTTTCCAGATACAGGTATTCTTGAGATTCCTTCTATGAAATAATCACTATTATCTTCAAAGTCTTCTTTAATGATATTGATTATTTTTTCAATACTTTTATCGTTCATTCAAAACCTAAATATCCTGTCTATTAATACTACATGACTATAAAAAATTTATAAAAGTTGAGGGAATACTAATTTTACTTTTGAAATTTATTTGTGGGCGCTACAGGATTTGAACCTGTGACTTCTTCCTTGTAAGGGAAGCGCTCTGCCGGACTGAGCTAAGCGCCCTAGTTGATTATTATAAAACAAC